>ERZ1370068.8078-contig-696_pt1 | contig 39105 bp, 50 predicted proteins | sample MGYA00561227_ERZ1370068 | MGnify/ENA primary metagenome ERZ1370068 (study PRJEB38410, sample SAMEA6850437) | metagenome | study: Metagenomic assessment of the ecological functions of the soil: analysis of the soil microbiota associated with the...
TGTACTTCGTTCAGTTACGTATTGCTCCCCACCAAGTGTGGGCGCGAATTTCAAACAGGGGTATTGCCGCATGACGCGCGGGCCGAAACCGAAACCGACCGTGCGCCGGAAACTCGAGGGCAACCCGAGTCGGCGCCCACTCCCGACCAACGAACCTGCAATCGTGCCCGCGGGCGCGAGTTTCGACGCGCTGCCGCCGGAACTCCGCGGCGATCCGGTCGCCCAGGCCGAATGGATCGCGCCTCGCACCGATGCTGCGGCGGATCGGGATTGTCACGGAGGCCGATCGCGGATCCCTCCTCGCGCTCTGCCAGCAGTGGAGTCGGTACTCGACGCGAACGCGAAGGCCACGAGCAAGCTGGTGGTGAAGTCGCCGAGCGGGTACCCGATGCCGAACCCGTATATCGGGATCGCGAACAAATCGCTCGGGAACTGCACGCGGTTGTGGGCGGAGCTCGGCCTGACCCCGAGTGCGCGCACGCGGGTCACGACGGCGCCGGCCTTCGAACCGCCGGCCGATGCCTTCGCGGAATTCGATGAGGCGCCGCCGCGCCGCTCGCACTAACCACCCGATCGACGCGTACGCGCGCGCCGTCGTGGACGGCCGCGTCTTGGCGGGCAAGTATCACCGCCTCGCCTGCGTGCGCCACTTCCGCGATCGCGAGCGCGAGGCCACGCGCGCGTTCCCGTATCGCCTGGACCTGAAACGGGCCGATCGGTTTTTCCGCTTCGCCGCCAACCTGCGGCACTACAAAGCCGAGTGGGCCGGCGAATTCATCCGCCTGTCGCCGTATCAGCAGTTCCGCCTCGGGTCGATCTTCGGGTGGGTCCATGCGCGCACCGAGCTGCGGCGCTTCCGCACCGCCTATAACGAACTGCCGCGGAAGCAAGGCAAGTCGCTCGAGGCCGCGATCGTCGCGACGTATACGACGTTCTTCGACGGCGAGGCCGGCGCCGAGGGTTACACGATCGCGACGAAACGCGACCAGGCCAAGATCGTGTTCAACGATGCGAAAAAGCTGGTCGAGTCGAGCGGCCTGCGCCACCGCATCTCGATCCTCGTCGCGAACATGCACCGCGATGTCTACGCGCAGAAACTCGAACCGCTCGGCGCCGACAAGGACAGCACGGACGGGTTGAACCCGCACCTGATCATCGTCGACGAATTCCACGCGCAGAAAGACCGCGGCCTGATCGACGTGATGGAGACGGCGACCGGCGCGCGCCGGCAACCGCTGAACTTTCAGATCACCACCGCCGGCACCGATCTGCTCTCACCCTGCGGCCTGCAGCACGATTACGCGTGCAAGGTGCTCGATCGCGTCCTCGACCGACGACACCTTTTTCGCCTTCATCGCGCACGCCGACCCGGAAGACCTCGAAGGCGACGCGTGGCTCAGCGAGCGGACCTGGCGGAAGGCCAACCCGAACTATGGGATCTCGGTGAAGCCGGCGGATCTCTTTGCGCTCGGGCACAAAGGCGCGGTACATGCCGGCGGCCGCGGCGGCCTTCCAGCAGAAACGGCTGAACGTATGGGTCCAGTCCGGCGCGCCCTGGTTGTCGATCGACGCGTGGCAACGCGGGCAGACGCAGTGGGCGCCCGAGACGCCTCGCGGGTCGTCCCTGCTACGTTGGGATCGATCTGAGTTCGAAGATCGATCTGACGGCCGGTCGTCGCCGTGTTTCTGCCCGACGAGACGTGCCCGCGGTGGCGTCTCCTCTGTCAGGCCCTCACGCCCGAGGAGACGGTCGAGGCGCGCGCCCTGCGCGATCACGCGCCGTACCTCGAGTGGATCAAGGCCGGGCACCTCCGCACCAATCCCGGCAACCGGATCGATCAGGACGTCGTGCGCGACATGGTCTGCGCCTTCGGCGACCAGTTCGCCGTGCAACAGATCGGCGTCGATCCGTGGAACGCCGGCAACCTCGCGAAGGACTTGAGCGACGACGGCTTCGAGGTGATCGAAGTGCCGCAAACCATGCAGCAAATGAGTGCGCCGTCGAAGGACTTCGAGGCCGACGTACTCGACGGCCTGATCGACGCCGGCGGGAATCCGCTGATGCTCTGGTGCGCCTCGAACGTCGTCGTGCAACGGGACAACAAGGACAACATCTACCCGACGAAGAAAAAGAGTCGCGGGCGCATCGACCCGATCATCGCGGCGCTGCTCGGGCGTAAACTGGCGACGATGCACGAGGACGACGGTCCCGTCGAGGATCCGGTGCTGGTGATCGCATGACGCGGCCCTAAGCGTGCGCGGCCGTCCGCCGCTGGTCGTCGGCGAATCCTCGCAGCCGCTCACCGTCCGCGTGCCGGCGACCGCCTACGATCGGCTCTGTGAACGGGCCACCGCGCGATCGCCGCTCGGTGCCCGCGACGGTCCGCCGCGCCCTCGATCGCCTGCTCGAGGATGACGAGTGTGACGACGACTGAGCCGGGTTTCGTACGCCAAACTCGGCCAGAATCCCCATCCCTACGTCGATACTGCCGGCGCGTGGCGCTGTGAGTGCTGGCGGCCGCCCTGCCTCCTGCGACACCGTGATCGGTGAATCTCGTAGCGCCGCGCAGACGAGGCCGATCACAGGGCGTGCTCTGGAAAAGCCGCGGGCCCTGGCTCTGCGGCTGAAGCAAGCGACCGCGTTGAAGGAGGGCCAGCCACCGTGAGACATGGACGGCGACGTGTGTGATCGAGCGGACCAACGTCGCGTTTCATGCAGGTGCTGCCGTGATCGTGAGTAGCTACGGGCAGGTCCAGGCGCTTGACGACGAGCAGCGCCGCCGCCACGTCGAATGTCACGCCGTCGCTGTACGGCGCACGGGCAGCCACAGAGCTATCTCGCGTTCTACAAGTCGCAGCCGAACATCCGGATGTGCGTCGAAGTTCGCTGGCGCGGAACGTCGCGCAGCTCGGCGATGCACTGTCTTCCGCCGACGTCGCCGACAACGATCGCGTGCGCCTCGCGGACCACCCGCTCGCGCTGACGCTCGATGCGTCCGAACCCGGCGCGCACGCGGTATCGCCTGATCGAAGACCTGATGACCGACATGGGCATCTACTTCAACGCGTGCTGGCTCAAGATCCGGCATCGCCGAGCCGCAGCAGCCTCGGCCTCGTGCGGCTGCCGCCGTACGAGATGGAGGTCGAGGGCGGCCTGCTGCCGTCGGCGTACTACTGGACGACGAGTAACGGCACGCGGCACGACGTTCAGCTCCGCAGGACGTCGTGCACTTCAGCGGCTACGGCGATGCGCTGGCGCCGTTCATGGGCATCTCGCCGCTCGAAACCCTGAAGGCGCATCCTCCTCGAGGAGCGCGAAGCGACGCGATACCCGCCAGACCTACTGGCGCAACGCGGCGCGCGTCGAGGGCGTGCTGACGCGGCAGAAGGACACGCCTGCCGGCAAGTGGAGCGATCGGAGCAGACCGAGGACTACGCGCGCCAATGGCGACTGAAATACGCGAGCGGCGGCCGCGGCCAGAATCCCGGCGGCACGCCGATCCTGCCGGCCGGGATGGACTTCAAGACGGCGTCGTTCTCGGCGCGCGACTCCGAGTCACGCAGGGCGGCAAACTGCGCCGCGAGATCTGTGCGGCGGTCGTATCACATCCCGCTGCACGATGGTGGGCATCCTCGATCACGCAACCTTCAGCGAACATCAAGGAGCAGCACAAGCAGACCTACTCGAACTGCCTCGGCCCGTGGCTGTCGATGATCGCCCTGCGAGTTCAAGCGCCAGATCGTCTCGGAGTTCGCGGACGGCGACGACGTCTACCCCGAGTTCAACATCGCGGAAAAGCTCAAGGGCGATTTCGAGGAGCAGGCCGCGGCGCTCCGGTCACTCGTCGGCGGGCCGGTCGATGACCGTGAACGAGGCGCGCGCGCGCCTGAACCTGCCGCGGATGGACGATCCCGAGCGCCGACGAAGTACAACGCCCGCTGAACATGACGCACGCATGAGCAGCGCCGCTCGAGGAACCCGGCTCGCTGCCGCGCGACCGTGGAACCGGCCGCGATGGCGGCCGTGCAGCGACTGCTGGGCGCGGCAGCACGCGCGCCTCGATCGGCGTGCCAGCCGACCGATCGCGCGGACGCGCTTCGATCTCGCAGCGGTGGAATCGCGAGCTGGCCGCTAGACCTGCGGCCGATCTATACGTCGCTCGGTCTACGACCAACGACATCGCGCGGCCGCCTCGAGTGACTGCGCGCGCGGCAGATCAACGCGTTCACGCGCGCGATGCTCGCCGCCGGGCATCCCGTCTTCGGTGTGGAGGCCGCATGATCGATCGCTACTGCGCACATCAGCCAGGCGGTCCTCGATCAGCCGTGGGCGATTCGTGCCCGAGACCTTTGCGAAGATCGTCGCGCTCGTCCAGCTCCGCGACGGCCGGCGTGACGCTGACGCGCGCTGATGTCGAGGCGCGCATCGGCGGCAGCGGGCGCGACCGGCCCGAGACAACCGTCGTCGACGGCATCGGCGTGATCTCGATGTTCGGCGTGCTGGCGCAGCGCATGAACCTGTTCGCGAGCATCAGCGGCGGCACGTCGACCGAGCAGATGGCCGCGGAGTTCCGCACGCTCGTGGACGACCGCGAGGTGCGCGCGATCGTCTTCGCGATCGACTCCGTGGGCGGCAGCGTCTACGGCATCGACGAGCTCGCGACCGAGATTCGCGCGAGCCGCGGCCGCAAGCCGATCATCGCGCACGCCGACTCGATGGCCGGCGAGCGCCGCGTACTGGCTCGGCGCGCAGGCCGATGAGTTCATCGTGACGCCCGGCGGCGATGTCGGGTCGATCGGCGTCGTGACCGCGCATACCGATCTGAGCGGCGCCGCGGAGAAGGCCGGCGTCGAAGACCACGCTCGATGTCGGCCGGGCCGCGTAAGACCGAGGGGAACCCGATGCGGGCCGCTCAGCGAGGACGCCGCTCGCGCACCTGCAGAGCCGTGTCGGATACCACGTATACGCGCATGGTGCGCACGATCGTCGCAGGTCGCGCGCGTCACCGAGAGCGGCCGTGCGCACCGTGGTTCGGGCAGAGGCCGTCGTGCTCGGCGCCGACGAGGCGCGCGCGCTCGGCATGGTCGATCGCATCGAATCCGTTCGATCAGACGCTTCGCGCGGCTCGCATCGCGAACCGACCCCGCGCGCAGCGAGCGCTGCGCGCCGAGAAGGCTCGACGGCCGCCTGTGGCAGCTGTCGCGGATCAGGCCTGAAGCCGGAGCGCTACATGGGCGATCCGCAGGGCCAACAGACCTGTCCCGCCTGCAACGGCAGCGGGCAATGCGGCCGCGACGCGTCAGGAGCCGCCTGCGGCTACGCGCGCACCGTGTCGCGAATGCCGGAGTCGATGTGGCGTTCGCTCGTCGAGAGCGATCTGTAAACCGACCGCTCAGCCAAGGAAGTGCACTGATGAATCTGCTTGCTCAACTCGAGCCGACCTCGCCGGCAAACAGGCCGACGCGAAGGCGCTGTTCACGAGCTGCGCGACCCTCGCCTGAAGCGGAGAACCGCGAGACGACCGACGCCGAGCGCGCGGAGTGCAGGCGATGCTCGATGACGCGAAAAAGCTGAAGGCCCGCGTCGATCGCGCGCGCGGCGATCGCGCGATCGGCGAGGAGATCAACGCGCTCTACGACCGGCAGACGCAGAGGCCTCGGGTCAGGCGCGCGTGCAGCTCGGCGACGACGCAGCAGATGAAAACGCGCCGGCCAGTTGTGGGCGGAGTCCGACGCCTTCAGGTACTTCAGGGACGGCATGCACCATGCGGGCGGATCCGCCTGGCGCTCGCCGTCGATCGAGGTCCCGCAGCCTCGCTGCTCGCGACCACGTTGACGGAAGATCCGGCCTCGGGCGGCAAGCTCCTCGTGCCGCAGTACTGCCGGGCATTCAGTCGGTCCAGTTCAAGCGGCTCGTCGTCGCGGACCTGATCGCACCGGGCACGGCGGAGTCCAACACCGATCATCTACATGGTCGAGACGGCGTTCACCAACGCGGCCAGCGCCCGTCGCCGAGGGCGCCGCGAAGCCGGAGACGCGCGCTCGTCTTCGATCAGAAGACGGACCCCGTCTCGAAGATCGCGCACTGGCTGCCGGTCACCGAGGAGATGCTCGAGGACGTCTCCGCGATCGGTCCTACATCGATGCGCGGCTGCGCCTCGGCGTCTCACTCGCCGAGGAAGATCAGCTGCTCAACGGAAACGGCACGCCGCCGAACATCCTGGGCATCATGAACCGCGTCCGGCCTCGCGACCGCCGTCGCGCGGAACGCGGGCGCGACGCCGCCGGAAACGAACGCGGATGCGATTCTGCGGCAGGTCGCGGCGATCGCGACGACCTCGTTCATCTATCCCGGATGGGATCGTGCTGAACCCGGCGAACTGGTTCACGATTCAGACCTCGAAGGACAACAACGGCCAGTAATTCGGCGGCGGCCCGTTCAGCAGCCTGCCGACGACCTCGCTGTGGGGCATTCCGGTCGCACCGACACCGTCGATCGTCGCCGAGCACCGCGCTCGTCGGCGCCTTCGGCACGATGGCGCAGTTCTTCCGCCAGCGGCGGCGTGCGGGTCGAAGCGTCCAATAGCCACCAGGATTTTTTATCAAGAACCTCGTCGCAATCCGTGCTGAGGAACGCGGTGCCCTCGCGGTGTACCGTCCCGGCGCGTTCGGCAAGGTAACCGGCCTGAATTAAAGGACCGGATGAAACAAAGACCGTTGTTCGATTGGATTCCTGATGCCGTTCGCCGCCAAAAGAGAACGGCATCAGGTTCTCATCCGCGTCTGGTGCTACGCGACCGTGTGTGTCCAACCTGCGGCGAAGGAATTTCAACCGAGATTTGGACAGCAAACGTGCTGCACTTCACGTTGTCGTCGGGCTTCATCATGTGACCGCGCGACCACCGGCTGAAACATCGGGAAAGGTTGACGCGGCAAGCGCGGGAGTGGAGTCAAAAGAATCCGTCGCGCGTGTTGAATGCTCATCTCAAACGGAACTACGGCATCACGCTCGAAGAATACAACCGGATGTTGAATGAGCAAGGCGGTGGTTGCGGTAGTCTGCGAGCCTCGCGAAGGCGGCAGTAAGAATCAAGGCGCACGACTGCACGTCGATCACGATCATCTGACGGGCAAGGCGCGCGGGCTGCTCTGCGGGACGTGCAATCGCGGTATCGGGCAACTCGGGGATGACCTTGAACGCGTGCTCGCGGCCGTGCGGTATCTGCAACGCGGTCGTGCGCCGAAGAAGGAATCGGAGTCCGCATGACCAGAGGAGTGCACTGATGGACGAACCAGCACCCGACGAACCGACCGCGACGACGGCTGATGAGATCAACTTGCAGCTCGTCGCGATTGACGGTGCCCGGCTGGAGCAACAACCCGCCGAACGCGACGGGCGCGACGGCGGGCACCCCGGCACGTGGACGCCGGCGGGCGCCACGAGGACCACGCGACCTCTCGGGCATGAGCGGCGTCACGGCCACGCCCGCGACGGCGTGGACGGTGGGGCAGAAGATGGTGCTCGGCGACGCCTCGCTGGCGCACTGGAGTGGCACGGCGTGGGTCGTCGGTGCCGCCTGACCACACAACCCTGGAGGGAGGGGAAGGACCGATGGCTGACAAACCGAAAGAACGACCCGGAGCACCCGATCGCGGATCGTCCGGGGATCGTCCGCGACCGGAGCCACCGATTGCGAATCCAAAGCCCGAGCCAGAAGCCTGAAGAACCGGGCTGGAGCAACGCCGAAGTCCGACGAGAAGTCCGACGAGAAAGCCGACGAGAAAGACTGATGCTCGAGTATCCGCCGCCGCCCTGTCCGGTCGACGACACGCCCTACACCGCGTGCTGCGGGCACGACGGGCCATGCTCCCGTCGACAGTAGCGGGCGCATTCATCCGGGCAAGGGCGGCGTGATCGTCATCAAGCAACTCCCGGCGCGCGACGCCGCCGAGGAGGCGAGACTCGCCCACGGCCGCGAGTGTCGTCGCGCCCGTGCCGGTGGCGATCCCGCCGGCACCGCCACGGCGCGCGGCGGCGCGCGAAAGTGGGCGACCGATGTGGTGGCCTCCTCCTGATCCTCACCTCGTGTCGGTGCTCGAAGTGGCGCGGACCGGTGAGGTGTGGGCGCCCGACGAGGCGAAGTTATACGCGCGTCTCGCCGGCGCCGATCTCGATCCGCTCTGGCCGACGTTTGTCGAGGCCGCGTGCAGAAGGTCGAAAGCGACAGCAGTCGGGCGCTCCTCACGCAGACGCGCCGCGTCTGGTTCGATGCGATCCCGCATGCCACCGTGACGCTGCCGCCGCGCTGCTGGCCCTTGCAGACGGTGGAGGTGGCCTGATGTGACGACCGCCAACGCAATGGTCGTCATCGATCCGGCGAGCTATCAGGTGGACGCGGCGAGTCAACCGCCGCGCCTCGCCTTCACGACGTGCCCAACGCTCGCCGACGCGCGCGCCTTTCAACCGGTGACGCTGGAAGTCGTCGCGGGCTATCTCGATCCCGCGGCGATTCCAGGCCCGCTGCGTCACGCCGTGGGCCTCCTCGCCGGCTTCTATGCGAACGAGAGCGCCGATCGCTTCCTCGCCGCGAATCTGTGGGACCAGTACGACGAGACGATCGCGCCGCTATCGGTTGGTGACCGCATGAGCCCGCGGTGGACCGGGAGTGGCGAGCGGCCGCGCCTGCGCGAGCGCCTGACCGTGCAGGAGAACCACCCGGATCCGATCGCGGTCTCGAGCCTCACGCGCGCCGGCGGCACGGCGACGGTGACGACGGCAACGCCGCATCCGTTCACGACCGGCGACTTCGTCACGATCGCCGGCGCCTCGCCGAGCGGGTACAGCGGGACGTGGAAGATCACCGTCACCGGACCCACGACGTTCACGTATTCCTGTAACTCGACGCTGGCGACGCCGGCGACCGGGTCCGCGATCACGGCCCTCTACGTGAGCGACGCGCAGGGTGGGCAGGCGATCGGATGGGACACCTACCGCGTCCTGTTCGCCGAAATGCAGCCGCTCAGTGCCGCGGAACGTCTTCAGGCCGCCGCGCTCCAGAGTTCGATTACCTATCGGTTCCGCGTTCAGACAATCGACGCGGCCGGCGTCACCGCGGTCATGCGCGCGCTCTGGACGCCACAGTGGCCGATCACCGGCCGGCAGGAGCACACGCTCGAGATCCACGGGGTCGTACCTGATGGCGACGGTCACCAGTGCACGTTCCTCGAATGTGGTGAGGTCGCCTGATGTATTCCGCCCTCGGCCCGGTCGCGGAAGCCGTCTATTGGACCCTGGTGTCGGACCCGACGCTGGCGGCGCACGCGATCGGCGGGATTTACGACGACGTGCCGCAGAACCCGACGTTCCCGTTTGTCACCTACGAAGTCGGCGCGCGCGAGAACCGCGGCCTCGGCGGTGGCAGTCTGCCGGAGGTGGAGCTCCGCACGCACGTCTATTCGCAGTACGGCGGGATGCAGGAGTCGCGCGAGATCGATCGCCTGATGATCGGCCTCCTGCGCGACACCACGCTGCCGCTCGATCCGGCGCTTCTACCTCGCCTGCGGCCGCGTGTTTTGGGATAGCACCACGCCCTTGCCCGAGGTCGAACTGAACGGCATCAAGGTGCACGAACTCGTGTCGGTGTTTCGCATTTACGTGGAGGAGCCGTCGTTATGAAACTGATCGGGCTCACCTTCGCGCTCGTGTTGTTGATGTTGGCCGCGGTGCCGTGGACGCCGACGTATGAGGTCTGGCGACGGCGTCTCATGGCCGCCGGGCTCGCCTGTTGGATGGCGACGCAATACCCGTGGTGAGGCCGACGATGACGCAGGACGCACCACCGCCCGCCGATCCGGCCGACGCGTTGACCGACGCCGCCGGCCGTCCCCTGCGGGCGTCGAAAGGCGCCTGTCCACGCTGCGGCGCGCCGGCGAGCAAGCGCGTGGCCTCCAGTGGCTTCAGCCACTCGGTGCCGCTCTGCGGCGTCTGTGGGTATGAATTCAGCGGCGAACAGTGGGTGGCGCCATGAAATACGGATCGTCCGACTTCACGGTGTTCCTCGTCGACGGGCTACGACCTGCTGCCGGCGAAGGTGCAGACCTTCACCGAGAAGATGGAGGCGCTGCAGGAACGCTACGACGGCCTCGGCGATACGCGCGAAGCGATGTCGCCGACCGGCCTCAGCAAACTGACGATCGCGCAGACCGGGGCCTTCTTCGACGATCGCGCCACACGGGATGCACGAGCTGTTCTCGACGCTGCGCCGAACGTCACGCGCTCGATGATGTACAGCTTCACCGGCGGGAAGACGGCCTCGGTGGCGACCGGCGTCTTCGCCGAGAGCTACGCCGTGGTCGCGCAGCAAGGCCGGCTGACGCGGGCCAACGTGACCTACCAGGTCAGCGGCGCGATCGCCCCGAACGGCGCACTGCATCCAGCCGCTCGCGACCCAGACGGCGCAGTGGAACGGCGACCCCGGCCTCGTGCGCGACCTCGGCGCCGCTCGGCGCGCCGAACGGCGGCGTCGTCACGGTGCAGGTGACGGCGCTCACCGGCATCGCCGCGATCACGCCGCAGCTGGTCGACTCCGCCGACGGCGTGAGCTTCGCGGTGGTCACTTCGCTCACGCCGATCACCACCGCCCCGAGCGTCGGCGAGCAAGACCGTCGGCGCCGTCCGCCGCTACGTCGCCTTCCGGTGCACGTTCCCCGAAACCACGGGTCGGTCACCCTCGCGGCGAGCTTCTCGCCGAACCCCTGAAAGGAGCCTCCGATGGCCGCCTGGCAAACATGGCAGCAGTGAGATCACGATCAGCTACGACAACGCGGCGGGACAACCACAGGTCATCACCTGCGGCGTCCTGACTCTCGGCCCGGTGAAGGTCACCGCGAACCAGCAGGTCTCGACCACCTTCTGCGACACGATCGTCAAGATGCTGCCGACGGGCATGTCGAAGATCGACCCGATCAAGCTCACCGGGTTCTTCGACGACACGCCGACGACCGGGTACGCACTACGTCTTCGGCGCGCCGGACACGTCGCCGCAGGCGCCGACGCGGACCCTGACGATCGGGTTCGGCAACGGCCGCACCTGGACCTCCGAGGGCTATCTGACTTCCTATCAGGTGAACGCCAATCAAGGGAACCTCACCGCGTATCGAAGCCGATCTCTGTCAGAACTCGCGGAGCCTGGACATGAGCAGTCCCTTCGCGAGTCTGGTCACCGAGACGGTGCCGATCGAGAAGGACCCGCCGCACACCGCGACGATCCGCAAACTGACCGCGGCCGCGAGTTCGAGGAGGCGCAGGTCGCGCGACTCGGCGCGCGTGTGGCCGAAGGTGCTGCGGAGCGGCGTGCGGAACGCGGGCGCGACGATCGACTTCGCGGCGACCCTGCGTGATCCGCTGCGTGATCTTCGATCGCCATCTCGTCGTCACGGCGGGCCTCCTCGCGTGGACGTGCGTGCCGAGGGCACGCCGGCCGCGGCGCAGATCGCCGATCTGGACGACGACACCATCGACCTCCTCGCGCGCGCGATCCTGCGTCTGTCGAAACCGGCGTTGTTCCGTCCCACTGGAGGCCGCTCAAAAGAGGCTGAGGCCCTTGCACCGCGCACTGGCGGGACAAGGGCCGACGCCGCGTGAATTCATCCTGAGCCGGTTCTGCGACGAGTTTCACTGTCTGCCCTCGGCAGGCCTATCGCGAGTGGCGACGGGCGCCAGTCGGGCTGCTGGAATCGATCCTCGAAATGCGTGAATACGTGCGCGTGAAACGGATCTACGACACGGCGCCGAGTGCGGCGGCCCTGCCCGACTCGCCGCTCCTCGCGAACTGGTGCGCGCGTTCGACTTCGAGTTGGTGGCCGAGGAGACTGGCCGAGCGCGCGGCGTGGCTAACACCGTCTCGGCCTCCTGCGATCCGACCGCGGTGGTCGAGGCCCTGCGGAAGGCCGCAGCCTGAGCATCACGAAGCGCGTGGATACCACCGCCCACGACACCGCCGATCGCGTCGCGGCCGACGCGCAGCGCGCGCGTGGCGCGGCGCACCGGCGAGACGGCCGCCTCGATCCATGTCGAGCCCGCGCGCAAGGGTTCGGGTATGTCGTCGTCGCCGGCGGCGCCGCCCGCTTCCTCGAAACCGGGCACCAGCTACATGCTCGCGCGCGCCTTCCTCTATCCCGCCGTCCGCGTCGAACAGGCCGGCTTCGATCGCCGGATCGGGAACGACGTGCAGGACGGGATCGACGCCGTCGGCCTCGGACCCTGACGACGCGATGGCCGACAATCCCGCCCTCATCGTGCGCGTCGGCGCGAACCTCGACGATCTCAAGACGGGCCTCTCGCTCGAGCGAGGCGATGATCGTCGGGTTCAGTGCCTCGATCGGCACGATCCTCGGCGACGCGATCGTGGCGACGATCGGCAAGCTCGGCGACCTCGCCGCCGCCCTGCCCGAGATCGCGCTCCACGGCTCCGGAGGTGGCCGACCTCGCCGACAACTACAACCGCCTGACCGCACAGGCCGGCCTCCTCGGCGACACCTGCTCGGCACGCTGCGCGCCGGCACGCACGGCACGGTGGACGACTTCGTGTTGATGCAGCGCGTCAACAAGGATCTCGCCGCCGGCCTCGACCTCACCGAAGGAGCAGTTCAAGCACGCTCGCCGACGGCGCGTTCGCGCTCGCGAACGCGACCGGCGTCGATGTGACGTCAGGCCCTCGACACGATGAACGACGCGCCTGATCAAGGGCAAACCGAAGGCGCTCGAGGCCCTCGTCGGCGTGATCGATCTGAAGCAGGCCGAGGAGGACTTACGCGAAGTCGCTCGGCGGGACCGCGAAGGATCTCACCGAGGACGCGAAGCTCTACGCGGATCGGAAGGCGATGCTCGAGGCCGTCGCCGACGCCACGAAGCGCCTCGGCGAGCAGACCGATGGCCTCGACGAGATCGTCGCGCAGGCGCAGACGGCGTGGACGAACTTCCTCGACGAGCTCGGATCGGCGATCGCGACCTCGGACCGTCACTGGTCGACGCGCTCGACAGGCGATCCGCAGACATTCTCGTGGAGGCCTTCGGCGGCGAGCAAGACCACGCTGATCGAAGCGATCAAGACCTGCATCGAGGATCTTGATCCTCGCGACCGACCGGAGTACGGCAGCACCGCCGCGCAGGTCATCGCGACGATCGGCGAAGGCTGGCACACGTTCGCGCTCGCCATCGAGACGTGTATGACGACTGGTTCCTTGCAGGCGCAGGAGCGCGTCGCTCAAATTCCAGCTCGCGGTCGTCAATTTCAAGGCGTGGCTGGCGCCCTGGTCGGACTTCTCCGAGGAGATCGCGATCGTCACGCAAGCAACTCGCAACGATGAACGACAGGCCGAGATCACGCGCGAACAAGGCGGCAGGATCGAGGGCCACGCACAAGCGCATGGTGAAGTCGGCGTCAACGGCAGACGGAGGCGACGCCGACGTCTCGACGCCTTGCATCCTGGAAATTGCAGCGGACGCGCGACGCGGCGAAAGAGTTTCGTCGGGCCGGTTCAGGACGTGGCCGCGGCGCAGGGTGCGGCCGCCGAGGGCGCGCAAGCAGCACACCGCCGGCCTCGTCGAGAACACCGAGGCGATGAAGACCGCGGCGAAAGAGGCGGCAGACTTCGCCAAGTTCATGGCGGACTTCCAGAAAACGACCTACGACGAGCAGATGGCGCTCGACAAGGCGATGCGCGACGGAACGGAACAAGGAGACGAAGGAGCGGAACGACACGACGATCTCGGCCCTGGAGCAGATCAAGGCCGCGGAAGCGAAGTTGCGCGACTACGAGCACCAGCAGGCGCTCGACTCGACCAGTTATCAGATCCTGAAAATTTGGGAGGTGGTCGATGCGCAGGAGGCCGCGTTCAACGGCTCGGAGGAGCAGCGCGCCGGCGCCTACAACGCGGCGATCGAAGGCCTCGCCGAGGAGCAGACCAACAAACCTGATCGAGCGAAGGAATACAAAGTCGCGGACGCCTCCGCGCAGGCCGCGCAGACGAGCGGCGCGGTGGTCACGAGCGAGTACGCGCGGCAGCAGCAGGCCTTCGAGGGCTTCAGCGGTGTCGTGGTCGCCGGCACCGCGCGAGATGTCGGCCGCGATCCGTCGAGCATGGCGCGCGTGATGAACACAGGCGATGCTCGACGCCTCCGACTACATCGAGCGGAACCATAGCGCTGATGCAGGCGCAGCGCGATCGCGGCGAGTTCTTCATCCAGGGCATGTCGGCGAAGTCTGCCGGCGCCGACGCACCTTCGGGACGACGCTATCGCTGGCGCGCGGCCGGCGGCTCGGTGGAGTCGGGCGTGCCAGTCGTCGTCGGCGAGCGCGGGACCGGAGTTGTTCGTGCCGCCCTCGAGCGGCGCGATCGTGCCGAACGCGCCGCCGGCGGGACCACGATCACGAACATCTACATCACGCAGCCACTCGGTGACACCGCAGGCGATCGCCGACGCGGTCGGCGCCGCGCAGATGCAGGCGATGCGGACGCGCGGCGAACGGTTCCGGCCAAGTGGCGTATGACGGGCATCCCGAAACAACCGGCGCGTGCGGCCCTCGCGCGGTCGGACGCGACGCGCTCAGGCTATCCGATCGCGCAGGGCCTCAGAGTTCCGCTCTATGCACTGGCGGCCATCGCGCGCGCGGATGCCACGCGATCCAACTATGTCTCGGGCCGCATGTTCGCGACGATCGGCGGGATCATCATCAACACCGGCACGAGTGGCGTGCCCTCGCCGCCGGGCACGCCCACGATCAGCGACCTCTCGATTACCGATACGCTCAACGAGGCCCCGAACACCGCGCGCTGCTCGATGCACTTCGGGAACCCGCAGGTCGGGCAGCGGATCGTGCTTCACGATGGGATCGCGGAATACGCTGCGGCCCGAGTTCGCCGGCACGATCCTGCACGTCCGGTCGTCACTACGTGGACACGCCGCAGAATCCGCACTACTGATCTCGACTGCATCGACGAGACGCACGGCCTGAACAAGCGCAAGGTGTGGGCGCGCTATCACCAACGCGCGCGTCCGGAGACATCGCGGCCGCGCTCTCGTCACGTATGCACCGGGCTACAGCCTGCGCAGATCGATGCCGCAGTCGTGTGCGCGCGTGCTCGATGACATCAGCTTCGCGGCGCAGGATCTCACCGGCGGCGCTCTACGCAGCTGATGAAGCGCGCCGGGTCGTTCTGGAAGTGCGAATACACGAAGACGGTGATCATCGGCACCGCCGATCCGAGCGGCGCGGCGCCTCCCGAGTCTGATCAACGCCGTCCATCCGACGCTTGTTCTCGATCGACGTCACGCGCGATTACAGCCAGGTCGTCACGCGCGTCCTCAGCGAGGGCGGGGGCGGCAATGCGGTCACGCAGATTCCGGCCGGCACGACGGTCCTGCCGGTGGACACCGGCGTGTGGTATGAGGCCGCCGGCGAAGTCGTCACCGGGAATCAACGCCTCACCTATACCGGCGTGCAGCAGGCGATGGCGGCGGCGGATCGCTCGATCGGTCCAGGCGCGGCGCCGACCGCCTCACCGGGCCTCGCACTGGCGAGCGGATCAGGCGTGCCCACCGGGCCGCACGACTACGGGATCACGTTCGTGACGGCCAGCGGCGAATCGCTGATCGGGCCGCGCGGCACGATCGCGGTCGGGTTCCTCGGCGCGCCCGACACGGCACCGGAGAACAACAATCCGCAGGCCGGGAGCGGACCCGAAGTCGGCGTCCACCTGTACGCGTTCACCTACGTCACGGCGAGTGGGGAAACGCTGCCGAGTCCGACCCTCTCGGTGACCGTCAACCCGCTGCCGGCCTCCCACCTCCGCGCCGAATCCCGGCGCGCCGACCACCGGCGGCAGCATCGAGGCGGGCAACTACGATTACGCGCATGTCGTACTCGACCGGGACCGGCGAGACGACGCTCGGGCCGTTCGGCGGGCAGGTGAACGTCGGTGGCCCGACCGGCGTGGTCGCGCCACCGGGTCCGGCGCCGATCATCGCGGGACTCACGTCACAACAGCGACGGCCAGCTGGAACATCGGCGATTCGATTGCGATCGGCGATGACGTGGCTCAACGCGCAACGGCGAGACGACGATCGGGCGGTCGTCGGCACCGCGATCACGATCGTCGACATCAGCACTCGTTCAATCCGCGCGTATGCCCTCGGCGCCCTGCGCGCTTGCCGATCCCAGCATTCCGATCCCGAGCGATCCGATCGCGTCAACGGCAAGCGCGTGTGGGTGCGGCGGAACGGGATCTTGTGGGCGTGATCAACAACTCGCGTCGAGTGCGACTGGCAACTTCAGCGGCTTCGTGTTCATCGCAGACGCAGCGCCAGCTCCACCGACCACGAACACGGCGGCCACGGGCATCGTCCAACCGCGTCGTCCTGTCGGTGCCGGGCAGTGGCACGCGCAAGATCTATCGCCGCAACACCAGCTGCGATGGCACGCACCTCGTCGGCAGCGTCGCCGATGGCGGTCTCCAGCTTCGAGTGACTCGATGAGCAACGTGACCGTGAGTGCGGTCAACCAGGACCGCCCGCGACGAACACGGCCGGCAACGCGCAGATTCCGCTGAAAAAGATCGCGGTCGGCGGCCCACTCGCGTGACCGCGCGGAAGGTCTACGGGACCGCGGCCAACGCTGGCGCCCTGAAGTTGATCGCCACGATCGCTGACAACACGACCACGACGTATACGGTCACGACGACCGATGCCGGCCTCGGCGCGGCGGTCCCGACCTCGAGCACGGCGGCGGCGAATCAGAGTCACGGTCGCGCCGATTCCGCTCGGGCCGACCGGCACCACGCAGCGGAAGATCTACCGCTCGGCCGCGGGCACGACCACGCCGCTCAAACTCCTGACCACCCTCGCGGATAACACGACCCTGAGTTACCTGGACGCGATCGGCGACGGCAGTCTCGGCGCGACGCCGCCGCGCGTCCGACACCTCGGGTCTGTCGCAACCGACCGGCAACGTGCTCGCCGGCAGCACCTCGGTGCCCGGTGGCGACGACGCGGGATTTTCCGACGACGGGTGGGTGGGCCATCCTCGGGAACGGCGAACAAGTGGTGCGCTATACCGGCATCAGCGGCAACAACCTCGTCGGCGTGCCCGGCGACCGGCCTCGGACGCGCTGACCGCGACGACGGCCTATGGCGCGGCGGCGACGCCGGCCGCGCAACTCGTGGGGATTCCCGCGAGTGGCGCCGGCGCGATCGTCTATCCGATCGTGCGCGGCGATCCGGTGAACCTCCTCGTGATGGAGCAGGATACCGTCGCGCAGGCGGCGCTCGCGGCACTGATCGGTGGCGATGGCGTGCAGGAGGAGCACGTCTCGGACAACCGCCTCTCGGCGACCGAGGCGCGCGCGCGCGCGCGGCGTGGCTCGGCCTGCGGAAGGACGTGGAGATCGCGGTGCGGTGTGAGACGCGGGATCTGAACATGCGATCGGGCCGCTCGCTCACCGTGAACCTGCCCACCTTCGGCCTCGTGAACGTGGCGTTCCTGATTCAGAGTGTGACGGAGAGCGGGTTCACGCCGGCCTTGCTCCCGCGATTCTCAGCGCAGGCCTCGTCGGTGCGCTTCACCTTCGAGGATTACCTGCGGATGCTGAAGGAAGGACAAAGTCTGATGGCGGCTGTCACCATCCCACGCACGGCGTGGATTGACGACGACGGGACCGGCACGACCGGCACCGTCCTCAACAACGCGGTCAAGACGGAGCTCTACAACCAGATCGACACGGCGCTCGCGCGGCGATGGATGCGACGATCGATTCGCTGACAGCCGCCGCTCCGTGGAGCGCTCGTCGCCTACAACGCCGGCGAATTTCGTCGGCGTAACGCCGGTGACGTTGGACCGTGGACCGCCGGCGATGCAAGATCCGGTTTATCTATCGGCTGAACGGCAAGTCGATGGATGTGAACTCTCAGTGGATTCGACCACGTACGGTGAGAACGGTCACCTAGCTGAACTGCGGATCGTGCTGCCAGCCGGGACGATCGGCAGCCTACTGGCATCTGCGGAATATTGTCCGTGTCTGTCACATCGATGGCGCGGCGCATGGTATCCTCGGCGTCATCAACGTGCCGGGCCGAGTCTACTTCCTTCGTCTGTAGCGTCGAGTGCGATGGCGAGCGTGCTTGCGCCCTCGGCGCAAGTCGCCTCGTCTGTCGGCGAATCGAGGTCGCGCTTAATGACGAGTGACATTTGAAAAGGCGGGAACACCTATGAGCGTCGGACTGACCGTCTCGAAAGGCGAGATCGACTCGCGCGCCGGCGACATCGCCCGGCGGTTCCAGCAGGGCTTCGAGGACGTGCTGACGATGAAGCGCTATCCTCGACGGAACCACCGAGCAGGCGTTGATCGACCTCGGATTACCGGCCAATGAGGTCGCGGTGCTCAAGACGGCGTGGGCCGACCTCGTGCAGCTCGGCGACGATCTGGACCGGCGCCGCGACACTGGCGACGCCGAAGGACTTCCGCGTCTTCGTCAAGCAAATTTGGGGCGTGGGCGCGTTCTGATCCTCGACATTCCGCGGCCGCCGCGCGTCTACGTCATTCCCGACTGCGCCGAGGCGTGCTGGCGCAGGCGATGGAGGCCGCGCCGGCGCATCCTGATCGGCCGGCGATCTACGCGGCGATCGCCGTCTTCCTCCTCCTCGTCGTCCTCGATGTCTGGCTGCGCCTGCGCGATCAGCGATCGATCTCACGCTGGCTGCAAGGCGTCTTCCAGCGCGCCTGGTGGCTGCGCTGGATCGTCGGCCTGCCGATCCTCATCCTGATCGGGTGGCACCTGCTGTGGGGCTATCCGTGGTGACACCTCTATGGCCGTCACCGCGATCCGGCGACGTTCGACGAATTTCAAGCGTAGAGTCGCGTCGCCAGCTTCGCGTGACGGCATGACGCGCAGCACGCCTGTCAGCGCGCCGATCGAACGCCCGCATGCGTCTGGACAGTCCGCGACAGCCGCGCGCTCTCGACGAACGAGACGTGACTACGCCTGACACGTCTGCGGGCAGCTGGATCGGACTGATCGAGTCGTGCGCGCATCGCAAAGGACACGCGCTGGAACGAGATCGCCACGCCGCACGTGCCGGCACGTCCAGCGCGACGCCGATGATTTCGTCCAGGCTCAGCACCAGGCGGTGTTCGCGCGTCATCGGCGTATTCTAGAGGAAGTGCTGAAATGAAGCGTGCATGGACAGCCGTGATCGCCTGGTGGCTGCGCGTCGAGGGTCAGGTGCGCGTGTGGCTGCTGCCCTGCCGCCGCGCAGGTCCCAGATCCGGATCGACGGAGGGTGGCCGCCGATCCCTCGGCCCTTTCCGCCACCGCCGGCCCCGCCGCCGCCGAGGTCTGATCCGGGCGTCTGAGCAGAATTCAGCCCGCCGCCGGCGCGTATCAATGCACGGCGTGCGCTCTGACGTTCTGACGCCTCGGCAGGGCTCCTCCATGAGCCGTCGGTGTTGCGCGCGGCGAAGTAGTAGCCAACGGCGGAGGCCACGAGCGCCACGAGCGGCGTGAAGACCAAGCCCAAATGATCGTGGACAGCCTGGGCCCGCTCGGGCATCCACGCGATGACGAGAAACGGGATCAGGATCGTCGCCGCCAGGATGGCGGCGAGCACACTCGCGAGTCGTGCGTCCATTCGATCTCGATCCCGTCCGCTATGGCGTGGCGGCGGCAGTCGCAATCTTGGCGACCACGATCATGATCGGCCCCCACAACCGAACAATCAGGAAGAGGCACCCCGCGGCCACGAAGCCGGCGAACCACCAGACCACCTTCAGGCCCGTCTTGAAGCGCCCGGACGTCGGCGCAGATCGTGTCGACCGTCGTGTTCAGGTCTTTGATCTGCTGGGACAGTGTCGCAACACCCTGCGTGAGCGTCGCCACGGTTTTTGCAATTCCAAGACGTGATCGATGATCCAGCGATCGTCGACCTGGAGACTCCGCGGCGGCGGGACGCCATAGTTGTCGGGAGTGCCGATGGGATCAGGAGGGTTTCGGACCGGGAGGGTTCGGACCGGGTCGTTTCGAACCCATCGACCAGATGACGGCCGCCTGCCGCTTCGCTGCGATCCATTCCCAGACGGTGGTCGGCGCCAACCCGAAATACCCGTTCGCGACCGGGAACACAATCCCTAAGAGGGGCGGCGACGCCGGCGCCTGCGCCGTCGTAATCTTGAGCCAAACATCCTTGGACGTGGGCGAGCCGTCGGCCGACACGAGCCATTGCCCGGCGCCAATCTTGATGAAGTCGTCGGCTTTGAACGTCTGCTGGACGAGTGGCTCTAAGGCGTCGTCGGCTGCGCCAACCAGAACGAAAATCATTGCGACCTCTTCAGATGGGGTTCCACGGTTTGTGAGATATTACTACGGTAGCCAGAGACCCCGCGGCCGCAGAGGGCACTCCGCTCGGCAATTGCAGAAAGTTCGTCGGGGGAGGACCAGCAATCAACCGCACGACGCTCTGCTCGTGCATGGCAACTGTCAGAACATGCAGGGGGCCGATCGTCGTCTCGAGCCGCACGGCGACGTCCTTGACGGGCACGGAGAACGCATCAAGGACGTGCACGGACACGGAGGCCGAGCCCGCCTGAGCGCCGACGCCAGGCGTTGCGATCATCGTGAGGCTCGACGGCGTGCCGTGTGTGCGCACGGGCACCTCCGGCAGGCGCGTCGGTTCGTCCGGCGACGACTGCAGCCGACGGTGAGCACGGCGAGGATCACCACGGCGAGCCACTGCGACAGCAGGCGCAGGATCAGCGCCTTGACGGTGACGCCTTCCGCGGCGGCTTTGGCTTGGACCTTGGCCCAGAACTCAGGATCGAGATTGCGGAGAATGAAGCTCGGCATGAAGCACCTCGCATGCACCCGGCTCGTGGGCAGCGTCAAAGGTGAACGAACGGTTGAGAAGTGAACAGTCGCTCTATCGGGGCCGGCGCGGTGGCGGCAATAGGAGTCTTCGAAGGTGAGGGTGGAAGTCATGGATGGAAGTCACGGTAAATTATTGAAATTAATGTTGTTATCGTTCAGGATGCTCGCCTCTCTAAGCGGGGGCCGACGGTTCAATTCCGTCCGGGCGCGCCATTCAAACACTCAATGAATACGCACACTTTCGCTGTTTATTGCCTGTCTCTTTGTGTCGCAACGCGTCAAATTTCCAACCATCGCGACCCTCAAAATATCTAGCATTTTCTGATTATTTCCATCCTGCGATGCGCCGCGGTTGGAAGTCGTGGTTGGAAGTCCGAGGCCCACCGAGGCCCACCGCGCGGCAAGCGGGTGGCCTGTCCGCTGGATCTGGTTGGAAGTCGGTTGGAAGTCGGACCTAGGCGCCGCTCGGGCGCTTCCGCAACCGCGGCCGCAGGGCGACCGGGGGCGTGGCTGGGGCCGGTTGGCGGGCTGGCGTGGAGCGTCCAGGACGGCGGCGATCGCCGCGCCAGCGGTCCGCATATGGTCCGGAAGCGCTCTCTGCGTGTAGCGCTTCGTCGTGCGCGGATCGCCATGGTCCAAGAATTCCGACCACGATCGCGTCGTTCCCGATGGCGCGGGACGCCACCGTCGCGAAGCTGTGGCGGAGGTCGTACGGCCGCATCGTCGCGGCCCGAGCAAGGGCGTCGGCGAGATCGGGCCGTTCCGCGCGAAGGGCCGTGACGGCCTGATCGCGGGTTGACCGTGAACGTCTTGTGGAACGACGACCGCGAGAAAGGCTTGCCCCAGCCGTCGGCCGCGTCGAACGCCTGGAACGCCTCGAGGCCGCGGACCGACAACGGTTTCCTGCGCGCCGTCGTGCCTTTCCCTTTCTTGCGTCCTGGCGGCAGCATCGCGGGCGGCGTCGAGTGCCAGTCAATGTCGGATCGCGTGAGGCGTCTCAACTGGGCCGGCGTGATCGGGCAGCAGGCGAGGACGCGCGCGCACGCGCCTTCGTGCGCGACAAGGCAGGGCCTTGGCGCGATCGCGGATCTCGTCGATGATCCGATCGATGATCTCGTACGAGGACGTCGCGCGGTTCGGGCTCAGGTTCGGTGTATTTCGGCACGTTGCGCAACGGGTTCGCCGCCTCTTTCCCGTCCAACACGGTGTAGACGTGCGACAGCGCAAAGCGATACTTGCTGACCGTTGACGCCGCCATCGGCGTCTTCCCGTCACGGCCTTTGCTGAGCAACCCATTCAACGCCCGGCGTAGGTCGGGCGCCGTCGAGTTCGGCCCGGCGTTTGGTGCCGAACGATTCGCACCACCATTTCAGCTGATCCTCGCGCTCAGCCTTTCGTTGCTTCGTGAGCGTTGCCGTCTCGAGTGCGTGCGGACATCCGCGGCGAGCGTGCCGCGCACGACGGGGCCGTCGCCGGCCTTCGCGAGCTCGTCGGTCAGGCGCATCTTCTCGTGATGCCAGCGCGCCACCATCGTCGGCAGCGACGTCTCCAGCGGATAGCGAATCTCTGCACTGCTGATTCGTTTCGCGCCACTTCCCACTGACGCCATGACGCTGAATCCGTGGGCGTCTTGATAAATACCGGGCGCGACTCGTGTGCGTCGTTTCATTTCGGTTTCCGCTTCAGACGCCCCGGATCGGAGTCCGAGGGCGTGTCGTCCTCCACGAACTCGCGAGTCGTTCCTCGAACAGCGGATCCCGACTCAGTCGGTGCGCGATCTGCCTGACTCAGATCGCCGCGGAGGAGCAATGTTTCCGTCCAGCATGCGCGATTTGCGGCTTGCGATCGGCGTCGGCGCTGAGGGTGAGCACTACCTGCGCAATGCCGTAGTTGATGTCCGCAACATCGGGATGATCGCGCAGCAGCATTTCGACGGCCGTGCGCATGACGTTCATCGCGCGCATGTAGAGCGCGCAATCGCGAGATGTTCGCGATTGAGGTCGGCGAGCAACGGATCCGTCGAGCGGACAGTCACGTCGGGCTGCAGAATTTTCCTGCGTCGTCGTCCCGACTGCCGCCGTAGCTTTCGATGTTGCTGAAGTCCACGTTGTATTTGTTGTATTCGATGGCCTGCACGGTCCCGACGCTCAGGCCCGTTTTTGTCCGCGATATCCCGCTGGTGCAAGCCCTGACCATCACGGAGGCGTTTTGAGTGGAGCCCTATCGGCCGCGATCCTCATCGGTCACGCGTTTAGTGTTGAATCGCGTGAGCCTCCCGTCAATGCCGCTATTATCCACGTATATCTGATTATGTCTACTTTGCACGTTGCATGTAAAGTGTATCTAGACAAGCACCAGCAACTATGTAGCGTGTGCAACGCAAGATCGGAAGCCTTAGGTCGTTGGCGTACGGGGCTGCGCATGGAACTCAAGATTGCTCGGCGGATCGCGCGTCTCTCGCAACAGGAACTCGCCCGGCGCGCGGGCTTCGATGTCAACGTCATCATCCAGATCGAGGGTGGCGATCGCGACATCCTCTACGAGTCGTCGTACCGATCGGTCGTGCATCTCGCCCAGGTCGCTTGGCGTCACGCCGACCGTGCTCTTTCCGGTCCCGCCGCTGCTGCCCGCGCTCCCGACGCTGAACGATCCACCGGCGCCGCCGATCGACCCCGAGGATCACGACGATGTCTGAAACACCTCTCCGCGCCTTCGATCCGATTCCCCGATCGATCTGACCGATGACGCCACGAAAGACGCGATCGAGCGCGCCCAGGCCGGCGAACCACTCGGCGGCCCGGAGCTCGCGGCGATCTTCCGGATCAAGCACGCGCAGTATCACAAGCTCGCCAAGGCCGGCGCGTTCGATGTCTTCCTGTTGAAGCCCGCGATCGGCAACAAGCGCTACTCCGGCGTCAAGGTCTATCGCCATCTGTGCGGCGATCCCGTCTACGAGCCGACATTCGGCCGTCGCCGGAGGCGTCCCGCATGAGCCTCGCGATCTCGCTGGCTGAAGTCGTCGCCGTGCCGATCAACAGCATCGTGATAGGCGCGCGTCGGCGGGAAAAACTCGGCCGTCTGCAAGCACTCGCCAAGAGCATCGCGACGCGCGACGGGTTGATTCATCCGATCCTGCTGCGCGGCGAGACGCTGGTCGCGGGTCATCGACGTCTTGAAGCGTGTCGCTCGTTGAACTGGAAAACGATCCCCGCGCGCCAGGTCGACCGCATGAGTGATGACGAGTTGCGCGCCTCGAAGCTTCGAGGAGAACACGGCGCGCGAAAGCCTGAGCGACTACGCGACCAGCAAAGCGCGCCTCGCGCAGATTCGACAGGCGGAAGCGGATCTAAAAGCCAAGGCGGCTGCTGAGGCTGAATTACTCGCGGTGACCGCGAAAAATCCCCTCAGAAACGGCAACGCGGCAGGCCGAAAACCAGCGATTCGAGACGCGCCGTCGCTGGAGGCCGCCGGGCTCCTGATACGAGTCAGCGTGAGCTGGAGCGGCACGTCGAGCTCGGGGAGCGGTATCCGTTTCTGCAGCGCGACGGCTGGCGGCGCCATCTGGTCCTCGACGCCGGGGATGCCCTCGACAAGATTCCCGAGACTGACCGCAGCGCGATCGCCGTGATCGTGAACCAGCCAGGCATCCCGCCGAAGACGGCGATCTCGATGCTCGATCGCGCGGCCAGCATGAACGCTACGGAACGTAGCGCGGTGATTCAGCGGTCAGCCTCCGCCGACGAACTCGACCGCCGCACGGCGACGACGATCCTCGCGACCGTGCCGCCGCCACCCGACCCCGGTCTGCTGGCGCTGAACGATGCCGTCGAATCGTGCAAGCGAGGCCGCCGCCCGGTGTCGGTCGGCGATATTCAAACCGCGAGTGGTGGAGTTGTCCGAGCACACCGCCGCCCTCCGCGACGAGTTCCGAGCGCACGAACGAAAGGACGCGCGCGAATGGAAACACCCATTGAACAACGGAACCTCGTCGAGGACGACGATCGGTGACCTGATCCGACGGGTGTTCGTGGACCTCGGCAGCAATGTCCCGGCGCGAACCGTCACGCAGTTCATCATCGACGGCAAGCTGCTTCCCGCCGAGATGAAACGGGCGCTGTTATTTCGCGGCCTCAATGACCACGTGCGCCGCGAACTGGCTCGCATCACGATCGAAGGCCTGCCGTTCGCGCAGCCGACGGGAACCAAGAAGCAATCACCGTGGAAGCAGCTGGATCTCTTTACCCGCGACGAAGCCCACGCGCCGTGCGGCGACGACTGCGCAATCTCTACGAGGACCACGGCGAGCTCGTGCGGTTGCAAGGCTGGTGTGTCGATAAGTTCGGTGACGCGCCGGACATTCCCGACCTGCCTCCACTCGTCGGACTGACGAGGACGACCAGCAGCGACGACGAAGGGGAAGACTGGATGCTCGTCCCCGAGCTCGATCCGTTTTGGGTGATCGCGCACTGGGCCGTCGTCGGCGGTCGCGCTCGCCGTGAGCGTCTGGGCGCTGATCGTGCTCGTGAGCGACTTTCGGGCGAGCCGCCATGCCGACGTGGATCCTCCGGCTGCTGTGCGCGTGGCACGGCCACGCGTGGATCCTGCAGCGCACCGAACACCGCCTCTGGCTCCGCTGCCTCGTCTGCGGCCGCGAGACGCCCGGTTTCACGATCCGGTGAACTGATGCCGTACACACAACCGAGATCAAGCCGAGGATCCCATCGTCGTCGCGGCGATCACGTTGATCGTGCGGGAAGCCGCCGAACACTTCGAACGCGTCGGCGGCTCATCGCGGCAGTGGGTGCGTGAGTGCTTTCTGCCGGTGCTCAATCGACGCGGCTGGTTCGTGGACACCCTGAAGGACGACGAACTCGTGAAGTTGGAAACTGGCGTCGAGCGGCGACGTTATGAGTGACCGACCTCCGGTGATCTGATGCACGTGGCAGTTGACGACCTAGCGCGTGCTGAGTCTCTGGGACCGTCTTCCGGGTGTTGGTCGGCGTGCCGGTGTTCGCCCGGTTCACCGAGTCCCGATGGGAATTGTCACGCGGCCTGTTCGATCACCGTGACCGTTCAGCGTGACTGGCCGCCCGATCCTCCGGTGACCTGATGCCGACGCATTATGACGACTCCTCTCACGTTCACGAAGCTGGACGACGTCCTCCGACTGATGCACCAGTCGTATACCTCGACGCTGGAAGCGATCGCGGAGCTGCGGGCGCAGAATCACCGACTGACCGCCATCCTTCAGGCGATCGCCAACGCCGCGCCGCCGGCCTGTTCCCACACTCCCGCTGCGACAACACGACGACGTGCATAGCACGTGCGATCAACGAGTTGAACGATGCCACCCACTGATGTGCACGAACCCGAGGTCCGCGAAGTCCCGTTCGGCAGCTCGATGCTCGAACAGCAGACCCGCGGCGAGATCGACATCCAGATCGTCACCGCGCGCCGCTTCCCGCGCTCGATTCGCACCTTCCGCGATCGCGCGATGGAGATGGCGACGCTCACCGAGGACGTCGCCGAGTCGTGCTTCTACGCGCTGCCGCGCGACGGCAAGACGGTCGAAGGCCCGTCGGCGCGCCTGGCCGAGATCGTCGCGTCGGCCTGGGGCCACATGCGCATCGAAGGCCGCGTCGTCGGCGAGGACGATCGCTTCGTCACCGCGCGCGGCACGGCGTGGGATCTCGAATCGAACGTCGCGATCGCCTACGAGGTGCGCCGCCGCGTCACCGACAAGCAGGCGCGGAAGTTCAAGGACGACATGGTCGGCGTGACCGCGAACGCGGCGACGTCGATCGCGCTGCGGAACGCCGTCTTCAAGGTCGTGCCCTCGAGCTACTGGCGCCCGATCTATCAGGAGTGCCGGCGCGTCGCCGTCGGCGATGCCTCGACGCTCGCCGATCGCCGCGTGAAGATGCTCGCGTACTTCCAGAAGATGGGCGTGCCCGAACCGCGCGTGCTCGCGCAGCTCGGCGTCAAGGGCGTCGAGGACATCACGCTCGATCACCTGGCGACGCTGAAGGGCCTGGCGACCGCGATCAAGGAAGGCGAGACGACGGTCGACGACGCGTTCGCGGCCGCCGAGCCGATCGCACCGCGCGCGCGCCAGCGAGGCGCGCGAAGCTCCGGCCTCCGTTCAAGGCCCTCCGCCGCCCAGCGCAGGGACCAAATCGGACGCTGTGGACCCGTCGGCTCCGAACGGGGAGACCTCGGGACGTCGAAGCCGGCGGCGGTGAGTACTGCGCCGCCGCCGCGCGAGACCCGCGGCCTGCGCATCACGCACACGACCTTCGTCAAGCCGAAGACGGGCGACTCGTACTACGAAGTCGAGGCCACCACGAACAACGGCGGGAAGGTCGTCTTCGTCACGCGCGACGAGCCGCTCTACAAAGAAGCCGCGTCGTTCGAAGGCACCGATCACTTCGTGGCGCTGACGTGGGTCAGCGCGAAAGCGGGACAGAAAGTCGTCTCGCGCTTGGTCGGCATCGCGATCGACGAGACGACGCCGATGCCGCCGCCCTCCACGCCACCCGACGACCGACAACGGCGATCTCTTCAAGTAAGGGCGTGCGGCGTGTCAGAGGAGCTGGTGTTCCAGCACGACGGCCATCGGCTATTTCGTGCGGCGGGCAGCGCGTGCCGTCGAACACCGGCATTCTGCAGGCGCAGGGGCTCGTGCGCCTCGACGGGCGTGCCGGACTTCATCCTGAGAAAGCCCGGCGCCGCGGTCAGTGACGTCCACGCGCTCGTCCACTACGCCAACGAAGGCGACCTCGATCCGGCCTCGATCGATCCGCAGTATCGCGGCTACCTCGACGCCTGGCGCCGCTGTGTCTTCGAGCGCGCGCTGACGCCGCTGCTCTGCGAGTACCGCGTGGCCTCGCGCAAGCACCGCGTCGCCGGCACGCTCGACCTGCTCTGCGAGAGCGACGGCCAGGGCTGGCTGTTCGACTACTGCACCGGCGACCTCGACAAGCTCGCGAAGCACCTGCAGACCGCCGGCTATCTCGGGATGGCGCATGAGTGGGCGAGTGACGGCGATCGCCGCCTGGCCGAGGTCCTGGCGCGCCATCGGCGCTGGCGCCGCGCGGCCGTGCGCCTGCGCAAGGACGGCACGTTCCGCGTCCTCGAGTACGACAACCCGACCGACTACTCGCGGTTCATCACGCTGGCGGCCGCGTGGCACATCCGCCAGGAGGAAGGCGCCGTGCTGCTCCCGGAGGATCTCGCGGCATGACTGAATGCCCGCAGCGTGGAATCGAGATCAGGCCGACGATCAATCGTCGCTGCCGCCATCACGCTCGTTGTTCGTGAAGCCGACGAGACGTTCGAGCGCGTCGGCGGATCGTCGCGCCACTGGGTCCGCGACTGTTTCTTACCGATCTTGAATCGACATGGTTGGTTCATCGACGCGTTTCCGGAGGAGTGATGCCGACCACTGCGACGAAACGATCGCGCCGCGCCACGAGGCCGAGGCCGCGCAGTCGCCTGAGCCGGAGGCGATCGTCCGGTTCTTTCCTGACCCGAGTCCGCTCATTCACGCCTACATCAACAGCGATTTCGCGCGGGCGCTGGCGATCGAATACGAGCGGAAGGTCCGCCTGATCACCGAGGAAGGCGCCGCGGTGACGGACCCGGCCTCGTATCAGCGCGTCGGCGATCGCCTCAAGGACGTGGCGCATCATCGGCGCGAGATCGAGACGTGGTTCGATCCGATCGTCGCGCTCGCGTTCCGCTTCCACCGGATCATCTGCCTGCGGCGCAGCGAGGTCCTCGACCCGCTGACGGCCTTCGAGAATGCCGCGAGCGACCAACCGCCTGGCGCTCGAGCGCCTCGAGGCGCAGCGCCGGCGCGAGGAAGAGCAGCGCCTCGCCGAGATCGCGCAGCAGGAAGAGCGCGAGCGCCTGGCGCGCGAGGCCGAGCACCTCGCAGGCCCGCGGCGAACCGGAGCTCGCCGCAGCAGGTTCTGGAACAGGCGGTTCACGCGCCGCCGCTGGTCATCACCGTCGCGAGCACGCTGCCGGCGACGAAGGGCGTGACCACGCGCGAGAACTGGCAATGGCGGCCGGTCGGTGGCAACACGCGCGAGGCCCGCGCCAGGGCCGTGCAGCTCGTGCCGCGACAGTTTCTCGATCTGAACGATCGCGCGCTGACCGGCTTCGCGAAGGCGCACGAAGCGCTTACGCAGCGCGATTCCGGTGAATTGTGTTTTTCGGATCAAGGGCACCGTCACGGTGCGGTGGATGGCAGGCGCGGTCTGGCGCGGCATAGGCCGAGGCGTGGCCTGGCGAGGTCAGCCGGCGGCATGGTCGTGGCAAGTCGGCGTGCCCGAACTCGCGACGACTCCGACGCGAGGACCTTAATTCAGGGTCAGAAGGCGAGGAGACCAATCATGAGCGCAGCAACAGTCGCAACACCTGAAGTACGGCCGGCCGTCGAAACGCCGATTCAGATTCCGAAGATCGACGTGCGGCAGTGATGGAGACCACGATCATCGGTGACTCGCCGCTGATCTGCCACCGCGTGAGCGAGAAGGCCAAGAAGGAGATCTCGACAAGCAGATGATGAAAGGCAAGACCGCGAAGGAAGGCGAAAGACCCGCGTCGCGATTTTCTCGACTCGTCGTATTGGCCTCGCCGCGGCCGACTTCGGTCGATGCCAAGGTCCTCGAAAGCGGCCTTTGGCTTTCCCGCGGTCGCCTTCAAGCGCGCGTGACGGCCGTGCGGTGACGTTGACGGCATGAAGATGACGCAGGCGCGGCGCCGCTTTCACGTCGACGGCGAGTTCGTGACGATCGAAGGCGTGCCGACGATGCGCGATGACATGGTGCGTATCGGGATGGGCACTGCCGTATCGACTTTTCGGCGGAGTTCAAGACGTGGCGCGCGCGGATTCGCATTTCTCGCATACACGCGAGCGCGGTCAGTCCCGAGCAGATCGTGAACCTGTTCAACCTCGCCGGCTTCGGCGTCGGACTCGGCGAGTGGCGCGCGGAGAAGGAAGGATCGTTCGGTCGGTTTCACGTCGCGACCGGAGGCGACGCAATATCGGGACAAGGCGGGGTTTCAGGGGGCGTGACGCGGCCCGTAAGGCTGGTCGGGCGGGCGATGAGCGAATTGGCGCGGCCGGTCTCCTCGAGGTTCGCGAAGGGCGTGGCGACGTCACAGGCGCGAGGCACTGCATGGCGAGGCAGTGCTAAGGTAGGTCGTGCGCCAAGGTATCGGCTACGGTTTGGTACGGCAGTCGGTGCTCAGGCGTGTCGGGTCGAGGATGGGTCAGTATGGACCAGGCCAGGCGAGGCAGTCGAGGCGGCTCGCGGCGAGTTGCGTCGCGCTGGGGCGGGCTTGGCACGTCGTGGCCCGGTGAGGCAGTCACGGCGGTGGCATGGCGTCGCACTGTAAGGCTCCGTCGATTTGAGGTTGGGTTTGTCGCGGTGTGGCAGTCGAGGCCTGTTGAGGCGACGGTTAGGCTTGGCCCGTCCGCGCGAGAGATGGCGTGGCCCGGTCGGAGGCAGTTTCGCGGCAGGGCGTCGGTGTGCATCGCATGGATCGTGAGGCATGGCGGCAGGCGCGGCGCGGCAGTCGAGGTCCGGGCTTGTCAGGCAAGGAGAGGAAGCCGGCGCGGCCGTTCGGGTCCGGGTCGGGAGTGGCTCGGCGTGGCAGTCGTGGAATGGCGAGGTTGGCTTGGATGGCCCGCTGGGGCGCGGCGCGGCGAGGAAGGGCAACGCATCAATACGTCTGGGCGGCTGGCTGTCGACTCACGAACAAGATCGCGCCGGCGCAAGCTGATCGGCGAAGCACTCGAAGACCTGGCAGCAACGCGAAGGTGCGGCCGGTTACTGGCGCGCGTCGTCGTCGATGCGGCGCGACCGTCTGACCTCGGCGCTGCATCCGATCTTCGAGTGGGACGACGCATTACGCGCGGCCGAACTGTTTCGCGAGGAGCAAGCGCGCCACGTCCTGAGTTCGATCCGCATCATGGCCGCGGCACGCGTGAAGCGAACGCGGCGCCGCGGATCATGCACGCACGTCAGCCTGATCGAATCGGCTGGCGACGAGAATCAGCGCGCGTATAAACCTTCCGGGCTTCAACGCGTGCTGGACGATAGCAATCTCTCCCTTTCAAGGCAAGCGGTGACGCGCGCACCGCAGGAGCTCCGGTCCTTCGGAGAGTCGGGCACTGCCGCGCCTAAAAGAGATCGCGCAGGCGGCGCGTGGCGCGCGTGCCGCGATCGAACAGGTGGCCGAGCAGCTGACACGAGACGCCATCCCGCGCGCGATCGCTCGGCAGCAATGCCGACGCAATGGGACGCGCGCGCGTGGCCCCCTGCGCGCGGTCTGCGGCACCAACCGGCGCGCTTCCGGTCTTCGGTCCCTCAGCGGAGAGCGGGAAACCGGAAACGGCGACTGCCGGCGTGCGACTGCATCGCCTCGGGCAAAACGCCAGCCGAAACCGAAGCAACACGGCGCCGACCCGCACGCGAAGAACTGCAGGCGTGCGCCGCACTGCGGGGCCGACGGGCCACGGCATACGTCTGCGGATCGCGGAAAGCCCGGCCACGCCGGGGAATCACCGTGGCTACAAATGAACAGGCGCAAGGTCGACGCGCCGGTGCGTTCTGACTTTCGGCGGAACGGCTGTGGGCCTGACTCGATGACGAACCTCGACCACCAGAAGATTTCCACCGCCGGCGACCTCATCGGCGGCGAACGGCAGCGTCATCGCGCGCCCGGGTTCTGCGCGCAATGCCTGATGTGGGCGAACAAACATCTCAGTGACGGGCATCTCCCCATCAGCGTCATCAGTGGCTTCCGGCAACGGCTCGAATCCCCTCTCTCAGCGTCACGCTGACGCGCTTGTGTGGCGGGGCTCGACCGAAGAACGGGAACGGCTTTTTGTCATCCACGTGGATTTCGACGAATCCAATCCGTCCGCCGCCAAGTGGTGAAGGCGAAGCGGAAGAGAGGACCGGTTGCGCAAGCGACGCAGGCGAGCCTTCGTGACCGGGTGTCAAGCTTTTGCCGATCCCGCGATTTGCATCCGTAGTTGGACTCACGCGGCGACATTTCGGCAACCGCGACCGCGCAGCGCGCGCGATCCCATCGCCCGGGTAGATCCCCGGTAGATCCCGGCACACGAACCAGCTCCGAATCGATCGCCTGTGCACTCTGGGGCTGGGTGCGGAGGCTTAACTCGAAGCAACCAGAACCCGCGTCGCCGCGCGCCGCGTGGATTCACACCCTCGGGAAAGAACTGATGGCCCGAGGGATTTCAGTACCGAACGCACCGGCGATCTTGCGCGCGATGCCGTACTGCGGCATACCTGAGCACGCCTGAATGGCGGCGCCGGCGCGACCGCGCGTTGATGCTGGCCGGCTGGTGTTGTCAGTCGCCCGGCTGTCGCACGCGAGACGAACTCGAGGTCCACCATCGCAGCTACGAGCGTCTCGGCGCGGAGCTCGACGAGGACCTCCGCGTCTTCTGTCCGGCGCACCATCATCACCTGCATGACCGCTACGAGCAGCTGAAGCGGTTGCACTGGCGTGCATTCGCGACGTCATCCAACAGCGGGCCGTTCGACGACTTCGCGAACTTCGTGGAGACCGTGAAGGTTCGATTTGCGCGGGCGCGGATTGCCATCGACCCGCACGAGCTCCAAGAACTGCTGGCGCGTCGTCGCTGCGCGACGTGCTCTTCCGCTCGCCGTCGACGGTGCCGCGGCGCCTGCGCCTCGATGACGCCCCGCTCATCAACGAGCGCGCGAGGCGAAGGCGATCCTCGACGAACTCCGGATTTCCGTGGCGCGGTGGACGACGGCGGCGGCGCCGTGGTCAGACCAGCGCGAGGGCCTCGAGGCTGCGCACGGGGCTGCAGCGCGAGCGCGCTCGAGATGGGCAATCGAGTTGTCGCGTGAGGAGTTTCTGCGGTGAGGGACTGGCAGCGCGCGCGGCTCGCGAAGTTGATGCGGCAACTGCGGTCACCCGTGCGCAATCGGCGAACCAGTGCCGATTCTTCCCCAGCGCGGCGCTTCGTAAACGGTAGCTGGTGCGGTGCGCGGCGTGCGCCGGTTGAGCCGGTTCTGAGCTGCCGCGCCTGCGCTGCGCCGGGCCGACGGTGCCTTACCACGCTGATTCAACCGATGCTGGCGGTCCAGAGTCTCGCGCGATTGAAGGCTGCGGCGATCGCCGAGCGCGAGCCAGGCGAGGAAGGGTAAGCGGATGGAGGTCAGGCGCCGCGACGGTGGCGCTGATCGCGGTGCCGGTGCTGGTGATTGTCGAGGCTGTCGTCCGTCGGTGGCGTTGAGAGGGGAGGCCGAATGCCGAACGATAACCCGGAATCGAGGTGAAGCCGCTTCGATCTGTGACGCACCGGAGAGGGGTCGACGGTCGCCACGTTTGGGCCGAACCGTTCAGCGACGGCGATACGTGCGCGTGTGGACGGTTCTATCTCTCACTCTGCATCTCCGCCGCACGGCTTCGCCGCCGAAGTCACCGAAACGCCGCAGGAGGACTGACGTGCCGAGCGCGGTCGCCAAAGCGGCGGCACTGGAAAAGCCGCACGAAGAAGTTCCGCAGGCGTCCGGCTACCAGGTCGCCTTCCCCGAAAGCGCGTGCTGTGGATTCAGGGCAAGTTCGGGCCGCGTCCCGGTGAAGCGCGACCAGTTCGGCGCCGACCTGCTCGCGGTGAACGGCCGCTCGAGGTCATCTTCGTGCAGGTCAAAGGCGGCATCGCGCGCCGCGACCATGTCGCCAGATGCGCGGCGCGAGTTTGCGAAGTATGCATTCCCCGCCGGCACGAAGCAGTGGATTGTGCTGTGGCGCCTGCGCGCGCGCGGCCGGAAGTGATCGTGCGAGTGAAGGCCCGCGCGGGAAAACCTCGAGCGCGAGCTCGCGCGCCAGCACCGCCGGCGGCGGCATGGTGCTACCGCTCTTCGCGAGGGTGTGATGGACGCTGAATCGGTGAAACGGTTTCCGCTCGAGTGGCCGACCGGCTGGACGCGCACGCCGAAGCTACAAGCGACAACGCGCGGCGTTCCGGTCCACGAAAACCGAGAGCGTTCAAAGCGGCCGATGGCAGCTTTCAACAATCGAAGCGCGAGTCGCCGGTGTCGGTGTTCGTCGCGACGCAACGCCTCGAGCGCCAGATCGAGATGCTCGGCGGCACAGAACCCGACGCTCTCGACGAACGTCTCGCCTGCGGCTCGATGGCGTGCCGCGGTCGGAGAGCGAGCCCGACGATCCCGGCGTCGCGCTCTACTTCTCGTTCAAGAGCCGCAAAGCGACCGTACTCGCCTGTGCGATCCGGTTTCGTGCGCGTTGGCGACAACATCGCGGCGATAGCCGGCCACGTCGATGCGCTGCGCCGTGTTCAGAGCGCTATCGGCGTCGGCACGATCGAGCAGGCGCTCGCCGGCTACAAGGCGCTGCCGGCCGACACCGCTGCAGGACTGGCGCGCGGTGTTCGGGTTCGGTGTCGACAGCCGCGTCAGCCTCGATGCGCTCCGACTCGGCGGCATAAGCGCGCCGCCCGTGAACGGCATCCAGACCTAGGCGGCACCGACCTCGAGATGGCGCATCTGAACCGGGCGCGCGATTACGCGCCGATGGAGCTCCAGCCGTGATCATCTTCGCGGCCGATCATCCGCTGGTGCGCGACGGCACCTACGACCAGGACGGCTACAAACCCCGGCGAACGTGCGCGCGCATCGCGAAGCGCCCGCGCGCGTCACCAGCAGGAGAGGAGGCGACGATGGCGAAGCGCGCCAGCAATGACAAGAGGCCAATCAGCCGGACGTGGAAGCGGCACGCGGCAACAGGATCTCCGCGGCACTGAAGACCGCGCGATCAAAGAGCTTTCGAGGACATCGCCGCCTCGTATGCCGATTGGCGGGATCGGCGCATGGAGCTGACGCGCGCGAGGAAAAGGAACTCAAGTCGCACGTGATGCGCCTGATGCACAAACACGGAAGACGATTCACCGCCACGACGGGATTGAAATCCGCCTCGAGCCGGGCGAGGAAGACGTGAAGGTTCGCATCAAGAAGCCGGGGCCAGGACGCCGAGGACGAGGACGCGAACCGGACGAGGACGAGGAGGCCGACGAGGAAGCGATCGGCGATGAGCCGTCTGACGCGCCGGCGCAGCGGGACCCGGAGGCGTGAGACCGACGCGACACTGGCTCGCGTTCACGGACCGCCAGGCGCAGGTACTCAGTCAGGGCACGTCTCGGGCCGGCTGCGGCGCACGTTCGCGCAGATGCTCGAGCCGCCGCCCTTTCTCAGAAAGGATCGCAGCATGGCGAAGAACGACAAGCACGCGACGAAGACTGATGCGCCACCGACCGGCGCCGCCGTCCTTACCGCTGGAGGTTCTGGCGCCCGATCAGTTCGTCGACGTCGGCAACAACGAGTTCACCGTCACCGTGCGCCCACGTGGCACGGACTGAAGCGCGACAACGGGACGCCGCAAGCGCAAGGGCGACGTCATCAGCGTGCAGGAGGACGGCACCCTGCAATGCCGACCCGAAGGGACCGCCGGGAATTTCGAGCGCTGCAAGAAGACACCGCAGGGGGCCTCGTTTGCACCCGTCGGCGCCGGCGGACGAGTGGTGGTGATCGCGGCGACCTCAGACGTCCCCAACCAGTGAGGGTGAACGATGCGCCCGATGACTGCGACGGAAGCGTGGGTGATTCTCAGCACGCCGAGCGCGTGACACGCCGCCGCCGCTCGGCCCGTGGCCGACGATCGACGACGGCGCCGCTCTGCGCGTCCTACTGCTCGCACACGCGACGGCGACGGCACCGTCGTCTTCGACCCCGATCTTCTTTCGGCGTCTACTGGGATCGGTCGGCGATGTCGGCGAGCCTCGAGACGTGCCTCGACGCAGAAGCGCGTGCTGGGCCTGACCGATGTCGTGATCGCGGTCGCAGGGCGGGTATCGCGACTATCTCGAGCGGCGCCACGTTCGACTGGCGCGGCGATCCGACGCGGCTGCACGACCTCGCGACGTGGCTGCTCGATCGCGGGTTCCGCCCGATCATCTACGTCTGCACCGCCGACGGCGGCACCGACGTCGAGATCTACGACGGCACGATGCAGCGCGTGCTGCGCGGCGCTCACCGACCTCGTCGATCACGCGTGGTCTCAGTATCGGGTGGGAGGTCGATCGCGATCGCGGCGGCGCCTTCACCGCCGGCCAGGCGTCGCGACGCGCTGCTCGTCTGCCGGCGCACGCTCGGCGACCGCGCGCAGCTCGTGTGGCACGGGCAACCGAACCGCACGACGCCGGCGTCGCTACTACGGCAGCGACTACAACAACAAGCCGAATCGCGCCACGCCGCTGCGCTGGGTCGGCACGCCGCCGCGCGACGGCGCGTGGGTCGACGACGACGATCCGTGCGAACGGCGACGAACAGGGCGCGTTCTACGTCGAGCACTCTGGGCTTCGCGGAGATCGATCGTGATCTTTTACCAAACCGATCACGGCCTGGACGGGCCGAGCTACATCGACCGGCGGGCCGGGCCTCGACCAGTTCGGGCAACCCCGCTGGTGGGGACGCACGCTTGGAATGCCTCGACCGCTTCCTGCCGGCGCGGCACGCCGATGCCCGGCGCGACCGGGCTACCAGCGCACCGACGAGCAGCGGCCGTGCTGCACGTGCATCCTGGCGTCGCCGGCGACGACGCGACTCGGCGGGCTATCGGTCCGCCGGATTGGTTCGCGTCACCCGCGGCGACGCGGACCGGCCGAAGTGGGTCTTCTTCGAGACGGTGCCGCTTCGAATACATCAGCGAACGGCTGCTGCGACGACGCCGGTGCAACGCTGCACGCGCGAGGCGGTCTCGTTCGGCTGCGTGCATCAGGGCTGCGCGCAGTGATGGCTGACGACGATCGCGCTGGTCCTCCTGCGCCTCGCCGCGCTCGGGCGCGTGAGCGACGCTGGAGTGGGACCACGGCGGCGCCGTCGGTCCTGCTCGACGAGTGGCTCGACCTCACGAAGCGCAGCTCATTCCCGTGCCGATCGTGCAGCGGTTGATCGCGGAGGACGAGCGAACGGAGGACACCGTGACGCACGCTCGGAGATCATCATCGTGCTCGTGATCGTGCTGTGGCTGCTCGGCGTGATCGTGCCGGTCGCCGGCCGTCGGCAACGGCGTGCATGTGCTGTTGGTCGTCCTGATCGTGTTGGTCCTCGTGCGCCTGCTGCAAGGGCGCAGCGTATGACATGGACCCTCGTGGTGCTCGCGTTCTGCCTGGGCTGGACGCTCCGTTCGTGGTTGCCGGATCTCATCGGCTGGTGCACCGGGCCGCCGCTGCGGTGCGCGCGTGGGCATCACGACTTCGAACCGATCGACGAACCGAATGCGGCGATCGCGCACCACTGGGTGCAGTGTCGACGCTGCGGCGTCGTGGAGTTCGACCGGTGAGTAATGGGCGCAGCGTCTGAGACTAGCCACGATCGCACGACGAGATCATCGCGGCGATCCGGTTCTGACGGAGCTGAGTGGATGTGGCGGTGCTGGTTTGCGCACCGGTGGTCGTTGTGGACGGCGCCGGTCTATTGGACAGTCGGCTGTGGGATTCAGCACCGCCTCTGCCGGCGGTGCGGCGTCGTCACGGAGCGGACGGTGCTCGGCGATTTTCCGTGCGCGCTGACCGTCTTCGAGCCCTGGCATCAGGTCGTGCATTGAGGCGGAGCCGGCGGCAGTGATCTGGAGACCCTGTGACGATCAAGGAGGCCATTCACCACCTCGAACAAATCCGTCGCATCGATGGAGACGGATCGTCGTGTACTTCGATTGCCCGCATTGTCAGAAGTCATTCACGCCTGACCGGGTCGTGCGAGTTGTGAAAATCGAAGCGACTCCGGACGCCCCGCGATGAATCGTGGCTTCGACTGGTGGTTGGGCCTGATATTGGCGGTGTTCGGCGGCGCGATGTTCCAGTTGGGGCGGATCTTGGGTTGGTTCGAGATGTTCACGGAGCTGATGTTGAGGCATAGCCGATGATCCCGCCCTCCTCGCGGACCGGCTGGTGGCGCTGATTGAGCAGTGGCGACAGCGGGCGCGCGAGCATCGAGAGTCGAGACAGGCCTTGCCCCACAACAACCTGCGATGGGTGTTTGAAGGTCGCAGCGCAGAAGCGGAATTGTGCGCTGACGAACTTGACGCCCTCCTCGCGACAGGCGTGCCGCCCTCGCAGGTCTGGCAACCGATTGAGACAGCACCGAAGGATCTTGGAAGTCTTGGTCTGGACGCTTGGCGCATGCGAACGGAGTGGCTGACACAACATCGCGAAATACAGCGACGCAGGACAGCGCGGTGGACATCGATCGACGGATTCCGCAACGAGTCCGACGCATTGGAGGCCTCTCCCGCCCGCTCCCCAGGAGCCGACCGGATGAACCAGCCGCAACGGACCATCCTCGTGTGGCACGACACGCGTGGCGCGCGCGCTGCAAGGGCTGCGACGCGCGCATCGAGTGGGCGAAGTGGTCGCTTCTGGTCGCCGGATGTGCTTCGACGGCGATATCTTCGTGTATCCAGTCCTACCTGATGGCGGGTCGGGCCGGCAGCGTTGACGTCGTCGACCTGACGCGCAACCACTGGGCGACGTGCCCGTTGCGCGAGCAGTTCCGACGGCGATGAGCCTGCGGTCCCTGCGGGCGCCACGCGATGCCGGCCCACGTCGGGCCGTGCACGCGCCTCGGCGTCCCATGCCCGCATCCCGGCTGCTCGGTGCAGACAGAGGGCGGGCGGTGTCCACGCCACGCCAGGTGGAAGGACACCAACCGCCCGAACGCCGAGGTGCGCCGGTGGTACCACACGCCAGGCTGGCAGGCCCTGCGGGCCGAAGTCCTGCGGGCCCAGCCCTGGTGCCCGGCCTGCGCCGAGGAAGGCCAGCGACGCGCGCGACCGACGCCGACCACATCCGGCCACACCGAGGCGACCCGAACCTGTTCTGGTCCCGCAAGAACCTCCGCGCCTTGTGTCATCGCCACCATGCGGCCAAGACCGGACGAGGCGAGTGAACACCGGCCGCGCGCGCCCTCGGCGAGCTCCGGCGCAGATCCGCCGAGATCGGCCGACATCCGCTGACCGAAAACCCAATGGGTAGGGGCTTAAAATCGCTAGAAAAATTTTGATCGGGGACAGCAATACGTAACTGAACGAAGTACAA
>ERZ1370068.5355-contig-4379_pt1 | contig 39099 bp, 64 predicted proteins | sample MGYA00561227_ERZ1370068 | MGnify/ENA primary metagenome ERZ1370068 (study PRJEB38410, sample SAMEA6850437) | metagenome | study: Metagenomic assessment of the ecological functions of the soil: analysis of the soil microbiota associated with the...
GCTTACGTACCGCGCTGTCCAGTCAGCTTCAGAAGCGAAATAAGCCACTTGAGGTGCTTTATTTCAGTTTGCCCGCCAGGTAATAAATATCTCCAGCCAGTCCAAAGCTGCCGCTTCAGAATGTGACCCATGCGCGGCGTCATACTCGGGTCGATTTGCCAGCCAGTGTAAGTGAAAGCACAACTGAGCAAAGCGTGCTATCAGACTAGTCGCGCTCTTTGCTGATCCAATGCCCAGGCCGGCTTCGCGCTGTCTGAGCAGGCTCCCGCGCAAAGGTCTGACTGGTTGCTGGAAGCGCAGTGAGTTCCTCGCTGTGACGCTTCTGAAATCTGGCTCCGAGAACCTCGGGGAGGCTGAGGATGTTCGTGGCAGTAGCCACATTCTTCCCACTACGAAGCCTGCCAAAAAGCGCTTGGGCCCGCGTTTGTGGCAGATCCGGTTTCCAGGAACTGACATCGTGCTTGAAACGCCGCAAATTTCATTGCCGCGGCCGGTCGGTTTCATGCGCCTTGAGCCAGCGTTAACTTCATTGGCTTCCGTGGAGACACGCCCTCTTTAGCTTGTAAACCTGAGGCTCGCCGTCGGTTCATAATCCCAATGACCATGCGCAATCCGGCAAAGCACTCGTTCGCGATGTGCCGGCCTTCCCGACTCCGTGGGTTCTGCGGCACAAAATTTTCGAAAGCAGTTCCGGCGTGTGTCGAATAGCAGTAATCGGTTACCGAAACAGCGATAGCCTTTCCAGTCGCGAAAATATTGCGTGTCGGCAACTGCCCACGCTGAGCAGGTCAGATCAGCGCTTCCCGCGAGAAATTCAAAGCAACCATGCCGGAAGAGGGTGCGGCCTGGGGTTCATCCACCTTCACGGATTTTGAAACTTTTGGATTGTCATCGGACGCGTTGGGCGGAAGAAATTTTCCGGTCGTGCGCAAATTCCTGCCGCCGATCATGTTCTCTTCTTCGCGGCGTCATCGTACCCGGGCGAGATATGCACCGTTCACGCCACGAGATTAAGAAATGAAACATCTGTTCGATCTCCCTCCATGGCAAAGTTTCCTTATAAATGGTGGTATTGGCTGCGACTTGGTAGCCGAGCTGCTTCGCCAATACCATCGCGAAATAACGTGGCCTCTTTAAAGACGCCTTCGCGCTTCGACAATCGTAGGCGTCGTGCGTTCGCTCGATCTTCCTTCCGTCACGAGATGCACGTTCCATCATATCCATTTGCTCGGCCCGATCGTTGGGTTTCCACGCCGTGGGGTCTTTCGGACCTTCCGAATGTCGCCGCATCTTTTCTCCACTCAACAAACCGGCCGCGAGCAATTCACAAATTTTTGCCTCGGCAGCAAAAGGGCCGCGCTCGGAATTCGCCAGCGAGCCATTCCCAGGCATTTTTTTGCGCATGAACATCGCGCCGGAAGCGCAGACGTAAACGATCCGCTTCTGCCTCGACAGGCCTTCATCGAGCGCTTGATTTGCGGATAAATCAGCGGGTTCGCCGCCACAGATCGAAACCATCGCAGCGTTGGTATTCTCCGCCGCTGCGCCCAGACAATCCGCCAGGCCTATGACAGTTCTTGAGCGAAGTGGAATATTCCTGACGCGGCCAACTGCGGTGAGAGTCTCACAGGCGGCATGAGGGGTTCGAGTTGGAGAACGGTCGCGAAAACGCTTGGTTACCGGAGTTTGGTGCGCGTGATAATGTAAGCCGCGATTTTAGTGCTTAACGCGAGCGGAACCTGGTTACAAGAGCGGCATAGTATCAAGCCGCCAGGGTCGCCGTCAATGGACCACCAGCAACTGAATAACCGCCCGCCGTTACAAAAATCGACGCGCGATTCAGCGTAGGTCATGCGCTTGCGCTTCGGCACTGGTAAAGACGCGCCCTTCGACCAACAGCACATCGAAAACCGAGAGGTGAGAATCGCGATTGCAGTAGGTAACGTCGGCCAGGGAAACGCCCGGCGCGTTCCCAGCTGGCGCGATATGTTCTGGTTTCTGCTTGTCGTGCATAATTAGCCGCGAGTGGGGCTTCGGGCCAGGAACATGACGGGAAGAAACATGGAGAGAGGGATAGCGCTGGCGTTGAGACGGTTCCACCAGCCAAACATCACGAAGATAAATACCGTAAAAGAAAGTGCAAGCGCCAAAATCGCCGGTGCGTTTCAGAGGTCGCATCGCTTCAAGAAACCATCAGCAGGATCACGGTTGACGAGCACCTTGCCGTCACTGAAACCGCCATGTATTTGTGGCGCAGCTGGATCAATCCGGTTGCGTTTCGCACTCGGGTAGTGCCAACAATGCGCGCCCGGCGATCGAGCCACCAAAGCCGCGCCGAAGCGATACTTCTGGATAGATTGAGTTCAGATACTTGCGGGCTTAACTGGTACGTCCCCACGAGCTGGCGGCGGTTCGCTTCCGGCTGGTGAATCAAATTGCTGTAAAGTGATTGAGTCTGGCATTGTGCAAACACACCGTAGATTTGGTTTTGCCTGAATGGAGGAAAAATAACGCAGTGCGTGAGGTGAGTGGTAGCGCCGGGCCTAAACATCCGTCCGTCTCGCCGTTCTCCAGGCTCCCGCGAGCCTTCCAAAGAGGCAATCGATGTCGCATAAACGATGGAAAATCGCAGAGCGCGGCACGCCGCCGCCTTCGTTAGATAGGCAAGACCAGCAAGCAATCCGCCCCAATCGCGATTTAACCACGTCGGTTTTTACCAACATCTTCAAAGAAGAGAAGAAACGAGCAGAAAAAGATAAAGTTAATACATCACTGGCTTGCGCGAAAACGGCAGAGATGCTAATATCTTCAGCGAAAGCCGGGGAGCAGGAGCGCGAAGCCGTAGCAAAGATTGTCGAAAATTGTCGAAATAAGACGAAGAGATCAGAAGTTAATGATTGACATATTAATGTTAAAAATCCAGGCGCGATTCAGAAATTCATCCTTCGTAAACAGTCCGCATAAGCGAGCGAGAGAACAAAGGCCAGGCCGGCAGCGAGATTGCGTGGCCGCTCCGTAATCGTAATCCCTGCGCGTAATCTTATCGCCTGCTAAATAAGGGTCAGTCGGCCTCGGTCGCCGGCGAGGGCAAAACAAACCGGCGAGCATGCGTCTTCACCGCCGTGAGGCGCAAAGCGCAAGCATCGCGCAAACGGTAATTTTCGGACGCAGGCGGTCGGCACGCGAAGTTTTAACGAGACCACGCACCCAAGATACCGTGGGCAGCAGAGAAAACGTCGCGCAACATACCGGTAACGCGATTTATTTCAACTATCCCCGTCCAGATCGAGCATCAAACCGTCGCTGTAATGTCGGTAAAGCGCGTTCCGATCCGCTTAGCGCAGAGATTATCGCCAAAACCAGCGTATGACCGCGAGAATCCGTGTGGGCGCAGAAATGATGATATCACCGCGAAAGCGCGCAAGCACGGCATCGCAGTCTGGAAGGTTGCACGCTGATGATGTTAGTGCGGAGTCGTTCTGAAGTTCTTCTGCCGCCGCGGCGAATCAAGCTGATCGCGATCGCGGCCAAGAGAAGTGCGATCACCTGTGAAACGCCGCGCAACTCACTGGCTGCTTGCCCATCCAGCGCGTGAAACGCTCGGCGTTGCAAAGTGCGAAAGGCAACAATCGCCAGATTCACCAAACAGCGAGACGAGAGTGTGGGGACAGGACATCGACACTGTCGCGATCCCCAAATGAGCAGAGCGCAGCCAGCAAGGCCGACCAGCAACGAGCGGCATACCGAGCGGGACACCTGACCCCGAATTCGCCGCCGCCGCGATCGTGCGGACCAGCGCTGCAGACCAATCTGGCGGACTGCGAGACAAAAAGCAAAAATCAAGCCGCCGGCGACTTGAAAATCGGAAACGGGTGATCCCGGGAGTCGCTGGCGAAACAATCTTACCCAGTGAAAATAAAAACCGATCGCGTACGCCGCAAAGGCTGGTGAAAATGCCGAGGAACGCTTGATGCATCTGGTCTCGGGCGAAGCGCCTCGCGCCCAGTCCGGACGAAAAGCGCACCAGACCGATGGGAATCGATCGCGACGCGAAGAGCGGACGAGCCGGCGAGGCGGGAACTTTCGGTGCGAGATTGTAGCACGGAGTTGAGTCGTTGTCAGGCAAGCTCGCCTGCCGATTCCGCAGCTTACCGCGTCTCGCCAGCAATAATCTGTCTCCGCTTTTCTGTTCGACCACACTTTCCGCATGAAACTGAACTTTAGTCGATCTTGTCCTCGCTTGCCGAGCTGTGATCTCTTCCGCTCCGCGCCGATTGTGAATGAAATCGGTCAGAATGATTTCCAGACGCCAGCTGCGAAAGGGCCAACGCCGTGTCGCGGACGATTCCGGATCGGGCGCAGACGCCTGAAGCCGACGCCTGATTCAGCTGTGCAGCGACGCGATCGCAAGCAGCGAATACGCGCGCTCGATCAAATCGGCGCACAAGATCCCGAGCAAGGTCACATTCAAGAGCACGGTCGTCGGCGCTGGACGATCTTGAGCTACGACAGCCAGCCTCGCGGCGAACAAGGCCACCATCATCAAAGAAACGAACACGAATGCAGCGATGCGCACCGCCGGCGAAAACGCGGTCAAAGGTTTTCCAGGAATGGGCCGTCGAGCATCGATTATCGCGAAGACGTTTACAAGGCGATGAAAGCCTTCGCCGACACGCATCCGAAACTTTCCGGCGAAGACGAGAAGTTGTTCGATGAAACGATGCGCGATTATCGCCGCGCAGGGTTGGATTTGCCGCCGGACAGAACGCAAGGAGGTCGAGCAACTGCGCAAGGATTTGGCGAAGCTCGGGACCGATTTCGATTCGAACATCGTCAACGCCAAGGCGCCGGTCGTGTTTCACAAAGGCGGAGCTCGATGGATTGCCCGACAGTTTCTTTGCCTCGCCCGGCGTCAAAACCGGCGACGACGCTTACACCGTGATGGCGAACGTCACCTGGCAATTCATCGCCGTCGAAGAGAACGCCAAGAAGCGAAGCGACGCGCAAGAAGCTTTACGTCATTCATGACTCGCTCGCCAAAGACACGAACGTCGCCGTTCTCAATCAAATGCTCGTGTTGCGCAACAAGATCGCGCTCCGGCTCGGCTACAAATCGTGGGACGATTTCCAAACCGAAGTCAAAATGGCGAAGACCGGCGCCGGCGCGAAATCCTACATCGACAATCTCGTCGCCGGCATCCAGCCGAAATTCGCCGCCGAGGTTTCGGCGCTCCAGAAAATGAAAGCGGCCGACACGAACGATCCCGCACGCCAAGATCGACGTCTGGGACTGGCGCTACTACAACAACCAGCTCGTATAAGCAAAAATATGCCGTCGATAAGGAAGCGTTGCGCGACTTTTTCCCGTTCCAGAAAGTGCTCGAGGGAATGTTCAACATTTATCAGAGCATCTTCGGCTTGAAGTTCGAGAAGATCACCGCGCCCTACAAATGGATCGACGATCTCCAGCTTTATCTCGTGACCGACTCCGCCACGGGCGAGCCGCTCGGCATGTTCTATCTCGACATGTTTCCGCGCGAAGGAAAATTCAATCACTTCGCCGAGTTCGAAATCGTCGGCGGCAAACTGTTGCCGGACGGAAAATATCAGCGGCCGACCGTCGCACTGCTTTGCAATTTTCCGCCGGCGACTGCGCGACAAGCCTCTCGCTCATGACGCATTCCGATGTCGAGACGCTGTTCCACGAATTCGGGCACGCGCTGCATTCGATCGTGACGCGCGCGAAATATCGGTCGCTTTGCCGGAACGAATGTGCCCGGCGATTTCGTCGAAGCGCCGTCGCAAATGTTGCAGAACTGGGTTTGGGACAAAAAGTGCTCGACACTTTCGCGGCCGATTATCGCGATCCGTCGAAAAAATCCCGGCCGAGATCATTCAGAAGATGAATGACGCGAAGCTTGCGACGCGCGGGCGTGCTTTATCGGCGGCAGTTCGCCTTCGCGTTCACTCGATCTGGCATTGCACGGTGCAGCATCCCGAAGGACGCGCCCTACGATTGCGTCGCCATCTCGAATCCGATTCTCGAGAAAGTGTTTCTGCCGATCGATCCGAGCACGACGTTCGTTTCCTATTTCGGTCATCTGAACGGATACGACGCCGGCTACTACGGCTACGCCTGGGCCGATGCGATCGCTGCCGATATGGCCACCGTGTTCGAGAAAGCGAAGGAACGGTTATCTCGACAAGCAAGCCGGGATGCGATTGCGTCGAGAAATTTACGAACAGGGCGATTCGCGCGACGTGACGATGTCGATCGAAAAATTCCTCGGCCGCAAACAATCGGTCCAGCCGTTCTTGAAAAGCTCGGCATCGGACGCAGAAGAGAGAAGAAAGCGCCGGCCGGCCCGACCAAAGAAAATCCCTAAAACGCCTAGCGCATCTATTAGGCTTGTCATCCCGAGCGGAGCGAGGGACCTCAAACCATATCCAACGTAACTTGCGAGGTCCTTCGCTGCGCTGCAGGATGACATCTGCTCCAGGCCGCCTCTTCACAAAGCATGGCAGAGTGGAACGGTTGGCATCGCGCTCTGATTCGCCTTGCGATCAGCTTTCCTAGCTGCCATCGGGCTGAAACCAACGTCGAGAAAGGCACGCGCCTTCAGGTTCCGCACAAAGGCAAACGGCCGCGAGGTGCAGGATCTCGATCCGCAAATTGTAAATGCGGTCAGCGTCGGTAATATTTTGTCGGCGCTCTTCGAAGGTGTCTTGTTTCGAAGATCCGCACGATCTTCATCCCGTGCCTGGCGTCGCCAGAGCGCTGGGAAATTTCAGCAGACAATAAAACCTACACGTTCCATCTCAGACACAACGCCAGGTGGTCGAACGGCGACCCGGTCATCGCGCGCAGACTTTATCGATTCTTATCATCGCATTCTCTCGCCCGCGCTCTCGCTTCCGAGTTGCTTACATGCTCTACCCGGTCGCCAACGCGGAGGCCTTCAACAAAGATCAGCTTCGCAGATTTCGGCCAGGTTGGCTTTCGCGCGACAGATGATTGGACCCTGCAAATCACACTGACGCATCCGACCGCTTACTTCCTGTCGCTCCTCAATCATTGGTCCTGGTATCCAGTTCATCTTCCCACGATCAAAAGTATGGCGCTGCTTTTGAACGCGGCAGTCGCTGGACCAAGGCCGGGACGCTTCGTCGGCAACGGACCGTTTACTCTGGAAGAGTGGCGATTGAACGATCACGTCCGCGTAAAAAAAGCGCGACCTACTGGGACAACGCAACATGTCAGCACTCAATGGCATTGTCTTTCATACCATCGATAGCAACGATGTGGAGGAACGCGCCTTTCGCTCCGGGCAGTTGCATGTCACCGATACGATCCCGGTCAATCGCATCGACCGCTACCGGCGCGAACATCCGGAGCTCCTGCGCATCGATCCTTACCTCGGCACCTATTTCTACCGGGTGAACGTAACGAAGCTTCCACTGAACAATCGACTCGTTAGGCAAGCGCTCGCCATGGCGATTGATCGTCAAAGCATCGTAAACAATATTGCCCGCGGCGGGCAGCTTCCGGCATCGTGCTTTACGCCCGCCGAACACCGCTGGTTACACCTGCGCCACCGGAATTCCTTACGATGTCGACGCACAGCGCAAAAACTTCTCGCGCAAGCAGGTTTTCCCGGATGGCCGCGGTCTGCCACCGATCGAAATCCTCTTCAACACCTCGGAGAATCACAAGCTCATCGCCGAAGCCGTGCAACAAATGTGGCGCAAAAATCTAAACGTCCGCGCCACGCTTTTGAACCAGGAAGAAAAAGTTTACTTCGATTCGCGGCGGCAAATGAATTACCAAGTCATTCGCTCGACCTGGATCAGCGATTACAACGATCCAAATTCTTTTCTCGATCTCTGGATAACCGGCGGCGGCAATAATCAAACCGGTTGGTCGAATCCGCAATATGATCGTTTGATTGCCGAGGCCGGCCAGACGGTCGATCAGGCTGCGCGTTATCAGGCGTTTCAACACGCGGAAGCGATCCTGCTCGACGACGCACCGATTCTTCCCGTCTATTTTTACACGCACGCCTTTCTGATTCGGCCAGGCGTGAAAGGCTGGTATCCGACGATCCTGGATCATCATCCTTACAAATATGTGCGATTGGAATAGCGTTGACAGTCGCTGGTTGTCATTCCAAGCGAAGTTTCGCCATGCGAAAGGAAGTCGAAGAATCTCTAACTTTGTTGGATTGTGCGTCCTCGCAGAAAAGGATGAGAGATGTTTCGGCAAGCTCAACATGACAATGAGGAAATAAATATGAACCTGATCGCACGCTTCTTAGTTGGAATTCTGTCTTTCCTGCACGATATCGCTCCTCGGCGGCCGATCAACCTCCGCCTCTCCGCGAGCCGGCGCTCGACCAAATCACGGGCGATGGTCTCCTGAGCACATCAAGAGTGCTTGGATCGGACGAATTCTGAAGGCCGCGCGCCTGGCTCGAAGGGCGAAGAGCTTTCCATCAAATATATTGTCGCACAGTTCCAGAAACTTGGATTGAAGCCCGGAAATCCGAACGGGACTTATCTTCAAGAAGTGCCGATGGCTGGAATCAAAGAGCACCGTCACCGCCGCGTTTACGGTGAAAGGCAAACGCATGGAGTTAAAGGTGCCGATGAATTTGTTGGCTTCACTTCGCAAATTAAACCCGAGATCAAAGTCCATGATTCCGACGTTGTCTTCGTTGGCTACGGCATCGTTGCGCCCAGAGATCGGCTGGGACGACTTCAAGGATGTCGACGTTCGCGGAAAAACGATCGTTGTGCTGATCAACGATCCTCCGATCCCTGATCCGAACGATCCGTCAAAGCTCGACGAGAAAATGTTCAAGGGGAAAGCGATGACCTACTATGGGCGCTGGAGCTACAAATACGAGATTGCCGCACAGAAAGGAGCGCTCGCAGCTGTCATCGTGCACGAAACAAAACCCGCTGCCTACCCATGGTCCGTCGTCGTTAACAGCAACGCCAAGGAAAACTTCGTCATCGACGCGCCGAACAAAAACATGGATACCATCCCGGTGCGATCATGGATCGCGCTCGATGCCGCAAAGAAACTTTTCGCCGAGAGCGGACTCAATTACGACGAGTTAAAAGCCGGCGGCTTTGAAAAAGATTTTCGCCCTGTCTCGTTAGGCGCGAAAGCGGATTTAAGCATTCAAAATCAGATTCGCGCCCTTAAATCGCATAACGTGATCGGCAAAACTCAATGGCGCTGATCCGAAGCGGAAAGATGAATATGTTATTTACAGCGCGCATTGGGACCATCTCGGTCGCGACCCGAAACTAAAATGGCGACCAGATTTTTAACGGTGCGCTCGATAACGCTTCCGGGGTAGCTACGATCCTCGAAATCGCGCAAGCTTATACGAAGCTTCGATCCTCCGCCAAAGCGGTCGATTCTTTTTATGGCGACAACTGCTGAAGAAGCAGGGCTGCTCGGCGCGAAATTTTACGCCGCAAACCCGCTTTACCCGCTCGATCACACCTCGCGGACATCAATATCGACGCGCGTGAATCCCTGGGGGCAAAACACGCGACGTCGAAGACATCAGCCAACGGCAACTCCACTCGACGAGCTTCTCGGCCGCAACTGCGAAGCGAGCACAGTCGTGAGGCGAAACCGAACAGCGAACCGGAGAAAGGCGGATCTTATCGGGCCGATCAATTCGAATTCTCGAAGCTCGGCGTGCCGTGCGCTTTACCTCAGCAGTCGGCCGCCCAAGAATTTCATCGGCAAGCCGGCCGACTACGGCGCAGCAAAAGAGCGACGACTATACCTTGCATCATTACCACCAGGTGTCGGACGAAGTCGATCCCATGTGGACCCTTTCGGCGCGGCCGAAGATGCCCAGCTACTTTTCGAGATCGGTTATCAGTGACGAATGGCGACACCTATCCGACCTGATGCCGGCAGCGGCGAATTCAACCGCATGAAAGGCTCCGCTTCACGCGGTCAGGAGATCAAATGAGACAATATTTTACGTTTACGTACTCGATCCGGCTCGAGATTCGGGGCCTTACGTCGGTTACTCAAGGGATCCGCGCCGGCAGCTGAGCGAACATAAAGAAGGGGCGTCACGAGCAACCAGCTACTGTGGCCCGTAGAACAACGATATCGAAACCAGAGAGTCCAAATCCTATGCAAAATACAGACGGCTCAATGACGCCGTCATGTCAGTATGTAATGCCAGCCTCGCTGCTGGGTTTTTCGCTGTTCCGGGCGCGTTTGCGGAAGAATTAACGCGCGTGGCACTGAGGCGCACTGCCTGGGTCACGGAAGGACCGTTCTATCCCGAGAAGCTGCCGCTGGATACGGACAACGATCTCATCATTGTCAATGACTCGATTACGCCGGCGATCGGCGAGATCACGCACGTTGTGGGCCGCGTCCTCGACGTCAGAGGCGAGCCCGATCAAGAATGCCGTGGTCGAAATCTGGCAGGTCGATCACAACGCCATCTACCTGGCGGAACGCGATTCAAAGCCCACCGGGTTCGACGCGAATTTTCAGGGCTTCGGCCGTTTCCAGACCGGATCGAGCGGCGAGTATCGTTTTCGCACGATCAAGCCGGTTCCTTATCCTGGCCGCCTCGCTCCGCATATTCACTTCAAAATCAAAACGCTGGGACGTGATCCGTGGACGACCCAGCTCTACATCAAAGGTTACTCTGGCAACCAGCGGGACGGCATTTATCGGGGAATCGGTGACGCGAAGGCGCTGGAGTCAGTGACCGTCGATTTCACACCGATCGAAAATTCACGCATCGGCGAGCTGGCGGCAAAGTTCGACATCGTGCTCGGCTTCACGCCAGGGGATAATGGCTGCAGCTGTTGTCGAGAAGCGGCTGTCCCATCCGCAAGTAGAGGACAAAGTCATTGCGCGTGAGGACGCGCGCCGCTACAGCTGGCTTTGTGATGCAATTTTCTGTGCCGATTTTGGCGCGCTCGTCGGCGCGGTGATTTTGTTGTTTGGGCGCAAATTATTTCTGGTTGTTTGTGGCCGCAGTGGGATTCGCGATTGGGATCGAAATCACGCCGCACTTGATGCAGCACCCGCCGGCATGGCTGGCGATTGCCGTTGCACTGATCCTCGGATTGATGGGAGCGCTGCTCGCAATTGTGTTGCAGAAATTCGCAATTGCCGTGGTCGGATTTCTGGCCGGCGCGCGTTTGGCGATCATGATTGCGGGGGCGTTCTTCGTCGATTACGCGCACTATTATGGAATCACTTTTTTGATCGGCGGAATTTTGGGCGCGGTCCTCCTGCTCGTCCTGTTTGATTGGGCATTAATTATCCTATCGTCAGTGGAAGGCGCGCATCTGGATCCAAAATGCGATCCAATTGCCACCGACTGGCGCAGGCATTTTTTGTCGCGCTCGTCGTTCTCGGCATCGTGGTCCAGGCAGCGATGATGGGCAGGAGCCGAACTTAACCTGTGAGGTCCTTCGTTTCGCTCAGGATGAGAAGGTTTGTAGAATAGCTCTAATGCCGGAAATGCCTGACGCCGGTGAAGATCATTGCCACTTCTGCGTTCGTCGGCGGCGGCAATGACTTCGGCGTCGCGCACTGAACCGCCCGGCTGAATCGCGCAGGTCGCGCCCGCGTCGGCCGCCGCAATCAATCCATCCGGGAATGGGAAGAAAGCATCGCTCGCGACCGCGCTGCCTTTGAGTGAAAGGCCGGCTTCAGTCGCTTTCCAAACGGCAATGCGCGATGCGTCCACGCGAGACATCTGTCCAGCGCCGATTCCAAGCGTGCGGTCAACGCTCGCGTAAACGATCGCGTTCGATTTCACATGCTTTACAACACGCCAGCCGAAAAGCATCGCCGCCATTTCTTTTTCGTGGGCGGACGTTTTGTGACGACTTTAGTCTCGAGCCCTTTTAACTCCGCCGTGTCCTTCTCTTGAACGAGCAAGCCGCCGCGAACCGAACGGAGATCGAGCGGCGTTTTCTCACTTCCCGAGGGGTGAGCAATCGGATCAGCCGCAGGTTTTTCTTTTTGGAGGAGCGCCCGCGCATCGGGTTCGAATTCCGGCGCGATGATGACTTCGCTGAAAATTTCGCTGATTGCTTTTGCCAGCGGAAGAGCAAGCGGCCGATTGCAAATGATGATGCCGCCAAACGGAGCCTGCTTGTCCGTCGCGAAGGCTTTCATCCATGCTTCACGCAAATCGTTGTCGCTGCCCACTCCGCATGGGTTGGTGTGCTTCAGAATGGCGATCGTCGGCTCCGCGAATTCGCTGATCAGATCGCTCGCCGCGCTGATATCGAGGATGTTGTTAAAGGAAAGTTCCTTGCCGTGTAGTTTCTCAAAACACTCATCGAAGTTTCCGTAAAGCGAGGCCGACTGATGCGGATTTTCGCCGTAGCGAAGACGCGTGACGAGCGGCAATGCGAGCGAGAACGATGCGTCGGTCGTTTGTTCTTTGTTTAAAAAATTGGCGATCGTTTGATCGTAATGCGCGGTGGTGACAAAAACTTTGATCGCGAAGGCGCTCGCGCAGCTTGAGCGTCGTCTCGCCGTCGTGATCGCGCATTGTCTCGAGAACTTCATTGTAATCAGCCGGATCGACGACGACCGTGACTGATTCGTAATTTTTGCAGCGCTGCGCAACATGGAAGGCCCGCCGATATCGATCTGCTCAATTGCTTCCGCAAGGCTCACGCCTGGCTTGGCGATCGTCGCTTCGAAAGGGTAGAGATTCACGACAAGGAGATCGATTGGCTCAAACCCGCATTCGCGCGCGGCCGCTTCGTGCTCCGGATTTCCCCGGATGTAAAGCAATCCGCCATGCACCTTCGGATGGAGCGTCTTGACGCGACCATCGAGCACTTCGGGAAAACCTGTAAGATTGGAAATCTCACGCACGGCGACCCCGTTGTGCCGCAACAACTCGCCGGTGCCACCGGTGGAAATGATCTCGACGCCGAGCTTGTCGAGTTCGCGTGCAAATTCTACCAGACCGATTTTATCGGAAACGGAAATAAGCGCGCGGGTGATTTTCATTTCGGCAACTCAAAATCAATTCACCAGTATCGCAGCGAAGCGATCACGCCGCGCCTTTCGGTCGTCGCTGCACCAACACAGAGGCCGCGATGTAGGTAGCGAGCGCGAACAGCAGCGAGAATCCGATGGAAATGGAGTAAGCGGGCAAATGGCTGACGCCGGGATCTGATGCATAAAGATGCGCGCCGAACCGCAGCAACTCCGTAGGTGACCGGGTTCACTCAGCACCGCCCAGTAAATCCACGAGTGCGGATCGGTCACCGGAAACAATGCGCCGGACAGCATCCAGAGAGGAATCAGAAACACATTCATGATTGCATGGAATCCTTGCGTCGATTCCATCGGCCAGGCGACAGAAAGCCGAGGCCGGTCAACCCCAGGCCGACGATGAAGAGCGTGCCCAGGCAAATGGCCAAGCGCAGAAGCGCAATATGAATTCCGATAAATGGCGCAAGCAGCAAAAATGAGGCCTTGTAACAGGGCGAGGGTTGTTCCCCAACAACTTTGCTGCAAACGATGCTGCCGGGAGAAATCGGCGCCACCAGCACCGATTGCAAGAAACCTTCGCGTCGATCTTCGATTATCGAGATGGTCGAGAAGATCGCTGTGAAAAGCATGATCAGGATGAGCGTTCCCGGAAAAAATATTCGAGATAATTCATGCCGCGCGGAGCAGAGCCCATCCGGAACGACGGACCAATCCCCGAACCGATCACGAACCAGAAGACGAGCGGCGAAAGCAGCGCGCCGATGATCCGGTTCCGCTGACGATAAAAGCGGACGATCTCGCGTTTCCAGAGAGAAAAAGTCGGCAAAAAGAAATAGGGCGCGCGAGCAGACGATCGAGAGTTGTTAGGCGCGCGCATCGTTCGACGGGAGCCCTGCAGCAGGACTCCGGCGTTCAGCGTTCAAGGACAATGTGCTTCGCGGCAGGATAAAGCACGGGGCAGCAGCCAATTGTTTCGCAAAAGGCTTTGCTGAAATGACTGAGGCTCGAATAGCCCACTTCCGTAGCCGCTTCGGTGACATTGTAACGGCCCGAAGCGGAGCAATTCCGCGGCGCGTTCCATGCGCAAATTGCGCAAATATTGAGGAATGGTCAGACCGACCTCACGCGAAAAATCCGACTCAAATAAAACGGGCTGCAGCCGACTTCCTGACCGAGCGCCTCGAGCGTCGGCGGGTCGGCGAGATCGCGCGCAAGCAACTCTTTCGTTCGCTCGACGCGATCGCGAGCGACTTTTTTGCCGCATGCAGAACAGCTCGGGGTCTTTCGGCTCGAACAAAAAATGCGCCATTAATTCCAGCGCCTTGCTTTGATACCAGAGAATTTGCGCCGCCTTCGGAACGGGCGGGTGCACAAGAGTTGTGACCAGGTTGCGCTGATCCGCGGACATGGGGCGAGGTTGCCCCCACCGCGCTTCGCTCGATCGCAGGATAAATAAGATCGCGCATCGCCGGATCGAGATCGCCTTCACATCCTCGAAGGTTGCTCTGAAGATGGGAACGCGAAAATTCCAGGGTTACGAATTGATGACGATCGCGCGCCTGCCTGCCTGGCGGTCAACGGTTCATCCGCGATCGCATAATAGCCGGAGTTGCCGGGCAGATAGTCCATGTGTGAGCGGCCGGTTCTTCCGACTGCGCCGTGCCCTTCGAGATTTAAGCAAAACTCGATGCTGCGTGGATGAAAACTGCGGCCCCAATCGAGCGGCTCATCGGTCTGAAAAGTCATGCCACTCGAGATTCACGCCCATCCGTTCGAAGTCGCCATAAAGCTGCCGCCAACCCGGATGCACACTGGACCATGCGCCCTGCTTCAGGCAGCGCTTGCCGTTTTGGAATCCATCGCGCTATTTTGAATGGCGAACCGGAGAAAGCAAGAGCGCGTGTGAGCGCAAAATGCGGTGCGGTCATTGGCCGGAAAAGCCGATTGCTGCTCCAACGCGGGACGGTCCCAAACACCTGCCTCCGCCGCCGCTTCATAGGATAGCTCTGCAAAAAATCGAGCAGGGTGGCGTCGGGCGAATCTGCCTTCGCACTTCGTCACGCGGAAGAATAAATTCGTGCAGAGCCGAGCTATCAAAACGCAGCGTTCGGTTTCACTTTGGCGGCGGAAAAGCCGCTCGGTTCCGGTAGGCATGGGAATAGAAAACTGGTTTCGGCATCGCCGGAGCCCCGGCCAAAAACCGCAACTGCTTACTTCGTGCGAATAAGCTTCGGCGCGTTACGGCGTCGGGCAAATGCGGCACGCCGCCGGGATGCTGCGGAGCCGCGGCGACCTCGAGAAGCGAGTGACCGCCAGGGTCGAAGCTGCCCCAGAAAAAATGCACCGGACTGCACTCGCCGATAAAGTGGCCGCGAAATTCGCTTGAAGATGCGGTCGGCCTGCAAGAGCACGCCCCAGAACCGGTTCGCGGACTCCGCGTCATAAGCCGCATGTTTTTCATCCTGCGAAAATGGAATTGCCTCTTCCACCTCGTTAGGCGTTTCCGAAATCTTCACTTCGAGATCAAGCTCGCGCAACGTCGACATCACCACGCGATAAAAGCCGCGAACAGGCTGTGCTTTGAGAGGAAGGCACCGCTTCCCGCCGTCATTCCGCTCGATAATCAGGAGATGGTCGATGAAATCGAAATCGATCTGGAAGGTCCGCGCACCGTGACGGCATGGGCGAGGTCGTCAGGCCGCGCGAGGTAACATAAAGCGTCACGTGCCACTGAGTGATTGACCCATGGTGTTTGTGTCAATCGGATCTTGCCGACGATTTGCGTCCACAGATGCAAGCGTGGCGCAAGTGTCCTTCCATTCATCGAACGGAAGACGTCGGCCAGAGCGTGGCGCGATCCGGATCGAACGTTCTACCGGGCTTTGACATTACGCTGAATCAACGACTGTGGACCCACCTTCGCGCTGATCGGAGAACAAGGCCAATGCGCATCGAGAAATCAGCGCATCGGTCAATCTCCTCCGATGAAATCGGCAAATGAACGCCGCACGTTGTGAAAAATTCTCTTTGTTTCATCCCGCGCTTCGCGAAAGACGCGCTTAATTCGCGCTTTGATGCCATCATCGTCCGCGTCTTCATCGGCGTCCTCAGCATCTTCGGTTTCTGCGATTGGGCGACGATCCGTTTTCGGTTCCCGCCGCTGAACATCCCTTCCAGCGCGCGTGACACTACCGTGATTCGTGCCGATATGAATCGTGCCGAGCGATTCGCCGGAATCGGTTTGGAGACTGACAATCCAGACTGGATTTCCGCGTTCATCGTTGCGCAAAGTGTAGTTAGCGGTGGAAAACACGGTGTCCGGAGCTTTCGGCCGTGTGCCGTGCCACGGCGTAGGCGCCGCTCGAATCGAGATTGAGGCGCTCCGTAGTCGATGATCGCGCCGATGGCTGGGCCAACGGCGGAGCGCACCGGCGCATCGCTCGGAAGAGACGCGGCCATTTTCCACTTCAATTTCACGAATCCCGCCGCGCGCACTCGGATCGTCGATGAGAATCTTCCAAACCTGCGGCTGCGGATCGCCGTTCACGCCGGTAACGGAGATAATATGATTCACGTAATCGCGCTTTAGCTGCGTTCCTACGACACGAAGAGCCTCGTAAGCAGTCTGGGATTCCTGCGCCAGCGCGGGCGCGGTCGAAATCAGCAGCGCCAGCAACAATCTCCACATGTGGCAAAAGGAACAACGGATCGCGAGCGTGTCCACCGCCTTTTGCGCGACGGCCAATCACTCGTTGCATGTCGTCGTGAATTCGTGAGCTTCGAAGCTTGAACGCGTGCCCTCGTTTGCTTGAGCCTCCGGCGCTGGCTAATGAAGAAGAAGATCGAGTTCTCCAGCCACACCGCCAATCTGGCGTTGATGCGCAATTTCGTGCGCCGTTTTCTCGAGGCCTATCCTTTTTCCGACCGGGAATGCACTCTGATGGTGCTCGGTGTCGGATGAAGCTTGCACCAACATTATTCGGCACGCCTATTACCTCCGCGACGATCAACTCATCTCGCTTTCCCTCGAGGGATTGAACCGGTGTGTGCGGATGCGACTGCGCGATTACGGGAAACAATCGCCACCCCATGCCATTAAAGGTCGTCCGCACGATCTGGATCTAAACCGGGCGGTCTCGGCGTTGCACTTGATCCAAAACGCGTTCGACAAAGTCGATTATATTTTGAAAAGCCGCGGCACTGAGTTGGTGTTGACGAAAAATTTGGCATGAGCGAGATGATAGAACCCGCCTCAACCCGATCCCGCGTTTGAGATATCGCTGCGGCCGCCGATGTTCAGCGAGTTCACCGGCCAGGTGAAAGTGTGCGAGCGGCTTGAATTGATGGTGGAAGCCGCGCGAAAGCGCGGCGATGTGCTCGAGCACATTCTGCTGAGCGGTCCGTCCGGGCTCGGGAAAACGACGCTGGCTCACATCATCGCCAACGCGATGGCGCGTGAATATCAAGAACACGAGCGGGCCCGGTGATTGAAAAGGCCGGGCGAGCTGGCCGGGCTTGCTCACCAGCCTCGAAAAAGGCGACGTCGCTTTTCATCGACGAGATCCATCGGCTCCAACCGACGATCGAAGAATATCTTTACCCGGCGATGGAAGATTACCGGCTCGACATCATCATCGATCAGGGACCGCAGGCGCGCGAGTCTGCCGCTTGCAGCTTGCCGAAGTTCACACTGATCGGCGCGACCACTCGTGCCGGGATGGTGAGCGCGCCGCTTCGGTCGCGTTTCGGGATGACGCGCGCGCCTCGATTATTATCACGCCGAAGAGATGCAGAAGATCATCACTGCGCAGCGCCGGCTTGCTCGGCGTGGAGATCGATCCGGCTGGCGCGGCCGAAATCACCACGCGCACGCGCGGCACCGCGCACGGCGAACAATCTTCTGCGCTGGGTGCGCGATTACGTGCAGGTGAAAGCCGACGGCAAGATCACCGCCGAGCTGGCCGATCGCGCGCTGACGATGCTCGAGATCGATCGCGACGGCTTCGATCAATGGGACAAGCGGATCATTGAAACGCTTAATTCACAAATTTAATGGCGGCCCGGTCGGCTTGAATTCGCTCGCCGTCGCGGTGGGCGAAGAAGCCGGCACCGCTCGAAGAAGTGAACGAGCCGTATCTGATCATGGAAGGCTACATCAAACAGGTATCGCCGCAAGGCCGCGTGGCAATAGCCGACATGCGTATCGCAAATTAGGGTTGAAAGCCACCGACTGGAGCGCAGAGTCGAATTGTTTGGATCTTCGAGGGACGACACGCCTTCCCGTCATGGTCAGAGCGCCCTTGAGACATCCCGCGGCGCCTACCGACCGGTTTCAATACGGGATTGAAAGTCGGCCTTGCCCGGCAGCTGCCGGGCATGCGTCCACGGACCTCGACTTCAGCTCGGAATGACGAGAATGGATGATCTGTTTGGCAGCGCCGCGAGAAAGTACTGACGGTCGCCGAATTGACCCGTGCGATCCGCGGCACCCTCGAAACAAAATTCGGCGCGGTTTGGGTGCAGGGCGAAGTCTCGAACTACAAGGCGCACCCATCCGGGCATCAATATTTCACGCTGAAAGACTCACGGGCGCAGATTTCCTGCGTGATTTTTCAGCAACGCGATGGGGCCGCTGCGGAGACCGCTGACGGACGGCGCGCAGGTGCAGGTTTACGGGCAGATTTCCGTTTTCGAGGCGCGCGGACAATATCAATTGAGCGTGCAGATTCTTCAGCCGCGGGGTCTCGGCGTGCTCAGGCGAAGTTCGAAGCCCTCAAACGCAAACTGGAGGCGGAAGGCTTGTTTGATCCGGCCCGCAAACGCCCGTTGCCGAGACATCCACGGCGAATCCGGCATTGTCACTTCCCGAGCGGCGCGGCCATTCGGGACATGCTGAACGTTTTGGCGCGGCGCGGACGAAACCTGCAGATCCTGATCAATCCCGTGCGCGTCAGGGCGGTGGAGCAGCGACGGAGATTGCGGCGGCGATTCGAGAGGCTAAGTTTGCCGAACGAGGAACTGGGCGCCGCTCGATGTGCTCGTGATCGCGCGCGGCGGTGGCAGCATCGAAGACCTTTGGGAATTCAACGAAGAAGCTGTGGCTCGCGCGATCTTCGAGATCGACGATTCCAATCGTCTCGGCGATCGGCCACGAAATCGATTTCACGATCGCCGATTTCGTGGCCGATTTGCGGGCACCGACGCCGAGCGCGGCGGCGGAATTGATCGCACCCGATTCCGCGGAACTCGCGCGGCGGCTTTCACAGACGGCGAATACCTTGCGAGGCAAAGTCGAAGAGCAGTCTTAAATGGGAAAAAACAATTGGCGTTCATCACGCGCGGCGTCCTGCGACGCGAGCCGCCAGAGACGAATTGCAGAGGCGTCGCAGCGCATCGATTTCCTCGGAGAGGAGCTTGCGCGCGGGGCAGTGGCGCGCGTCGCAAACGATCGACAGCGCATGTCCGCGTGGCTGGCGCGATTGCGTGAACGCCGGCCGGACCAGATGATCGCTTTGCGCCAGCGGTCAATCCATTCTCTCCTGGCACGACTATGTGAGATGGCAAATCGACGAGCCCAAACGGATACACTTCGCTTGCGGCGCGCCGCCGGGATGCTGCGTTTGCTTGCGCCGGAAGCGACGCTGGAAAGAGGTTACAGTATGACCATGGATCGCGATGGCAACATTCTTCGCTCCTCTTCGGATATTGAGTTAGGGGCCGAGATTTCGACACTGCTAGCTGGTGGCAGCAAGCTGGGCAGCCGTGTAACGAAAGTAAGATTGACTACAAGTCAATGACTTCCACGCTTCCGACCACACGGCCCATCACGCGGCGGACGTTCTGGTATTGTGTCTGTCTCACTTTGGCGGTTTTGGTATGTGCTGGCCCTTAACCAGGTATGGCTTCGTTAACTTCGATGACGATCAATACGTTACTTCAACCCGCCGGGTCCGAGCGGGCTTAACCCTGGAGTCAGTCCGATGGGCCTTCACGGCCGGACACGCCAGTAGCTGGGGGCCGCCCAGATAGCATCGCACACGCTCGATTGCCAGCTTTTCGGCCAATCTCAACTGGATGGATTCATAAAAAGCGACTCGCGCTTTACAGCCAAAACCAGCCTTGTCACGAACGATGAAATCCCCGGCCATTTGGAATCGCGTGCGGCATGGTGCGTCGTGCTACTCGCGGTTGGGTTCAGTTGCTTTCGTGCGCCTGAGATTGCTTCGGTCCCGCTGGAGCGCGACGAAGGCGCATTTGCCTATCCGGCGCAATTGCTGCTGGAAGAGATCTTCCCCTACAAAATGGCCTACAGCATCCTGAAAATGCCGGGGCTCATGCTCGCTTGCACGTCGCAATTATTTCCATTTTCGGACGAACCATCGAAGGCATTCATCTTGGTCTGCTATTCGTCAACTATAGCGACATTAATTCTGCTCTTTTGATCGTTCGTCGTTTATTCGATCCAATTGCCGGCGCGGTTGCGACCATGACTCTTGCGCTGCTAAGTGTAGGGCAATCGGTTCTCGGCATAGAGGCTCATGCGACGCATTTTGTAATGCTCCCTGCGCTGGGCGGTTTTTATTGTGCTTGTCGCGGCGGAAAACCGACGCGAGCGGCAGCATTTTATTTGCCGGTCTGCTGTTCGGTAGCGCATTTATCGTGCGGCAGCCGGCGCTGTTTTTGTGATATTCGGTCTGTTACTTGCTTGGCGAAATGAAATGAACTATCGTGCAGGAGAATCGTCGCGCCGCGAAAAGAGCGCTTCTGTTTTGCCTGGGTGCCGCGGTGCCCTTTGCGCTGATCTGCATCACCAATGAGTATGGGCGGAGTATTTCGGCGATTCTGGTTTTGGACAGTTATTTACGTCCGTCAATACGGCTCGGAAATGCCGTTTGCTCTCGGATGGCAGGCTTTTCAAAAAAACGTTGTCGAGATCATACAGCCGAATCTGCCGCTATGGTTGATTGGGAGCACGGGATTGATTTGCATCGGGCTGCACAAATCCGCGCGCCGGTATGCTTTCACAGCGGTGAGTTTTTCCATCTGCTCGTTTCTCACGGTATGTCCTGGTTTACATTTCCGCTCCCATTGCTTCGTGCAGTTGTTGCCGGCGCTCGCATTGCTTACGGGGGTAGCTGTGAGCGCAGCAACGAGCGCTCTGAGAAACAAAAACATCTCGTTCGTTTTGAGTGGGGCGCCGGTCACGATATTCGCGGCGGCGTGGATGACATCGGTTTTATGGCAACGAGAATTCCTTTTCATAGAGTCGCCAGTGCAGGCGTGCCGCGCCGCATGCGGACCAAATCGCTTTCCCGGAATCCATCCCAATCGCGAATTACATTGCGGCGCCACGTACGCCGAAGGAACGGATCGCGGTGATCCGGATCGAGGCCGCAGATTTATTTTTACGCACATCGGCATTGCGCAACCGGTTACATTCTCACTTACCCATTGATGGACCCGAACCCGAGTGCATCGCAGATGCAACGGGCAATGATCTCCGAAATTATCGAGTCCAATCAGAAATATCTGGTGCTGGTGAACGTGCGACAATCATGGTTGCACCGGGGAGCGAATTTCCGACACCACGATCGTTCATTGGGCGGAGCAATTCTGCCGGACGAATTACGAAATTGTGGGAGTCGCGGATATTATCTCCATCAACCAAACCGTATATCGCTGAGGATGAGGAAGCGGCGAATTACCAGCCGCGCTCGTCTGCGTTTCTCACGGCCTGGAAGCGGAAGAGCGGCTGACGTGGGCCGGCGCTTTTCGAATCGCTTCTCCAACATGTCACGGCGTTCGGCCGCGGTGGCGGAATTTCCATATTTTTGCGTCGGCGCAGTGGCACTAAGTTTTCAAGTTCTATCACGAAGTTAAATTGATTGCTCACCCGACATTGTCTGGCACCACGCGGCGGACGTTCTGGTATTGTGTCTGTCTCGCTTTGGCGGTTTTGCGGTATTATGCTGGCCCTTAACCAGGTATGGCTTGCGTTAACTTCGATGACGATCATTACGTTACTTCGAATCCGCCCGTCCGAGCGGGATTAACCCTGAGTCGGTCCGATGGGCCTTCACGGCGGGATACGCCAGTAACTGGCACCCGGTTACGTGGCTGTCGCGCATGCTGGATTGCCAATTGTTCAGGGGTCAACGCGGGAGCGATGCATTTGGTCAACGATGCTGTTCCATACCGCGAATTCGCTGCTGCTATTTCTTCTGCTGCGGCGGACGACGGGACAAGGAAAGGCCGCAGCCTTTGCGCGGCGGCGCTCTTCGCGCTGCATCCGTTGCATGTAGAATCGGTCGCCTGGATCTCGGAGCGCAAGGATGTCCTAAGCACCTTATTCTGGCTCCTGGCTATATGGTATTACGTCAGCTATGCCTTGGAGTCACGACGCAAGAAGGCTACTGGCTTTGTCTTTTGTTTTTTGCCCTCGGGTTAATGGCAAAGCCCATGTTGGTTACACTTCCAGTGATGTTTCTAATCATGGACTACTGGCCTCTACAGCGTTTCTCGCGAGCAATGTTGCGACCTTTACTGATGGAGAAGCTGCCATTTTTTTGTCTGAGCATGGCTTCGAGTGTTGTGACCTTCCTGGTTCAACGAAGGTTGCCGTCATAAACCTGGAAGAGCTTCCTTTCACCTCGCGCGTGATGAATGCGATCATTTCTTATTTGGCCTACCTCGGCAAGACATGTTTGGCCTGCGAAGCTGGTTATTTTTATCCCACCCAATCACTTATCCGACTTACCAGGTAGTCTTGAGTAGCGTGGGACTGGTTTTATCACGATAATGGTGTGGCGGCTGCGCTACCGGCGGCCTTATCTGATCTTCGGCTGGCTTTGGTATCTGGTAGCTTTGCTGCCAGTGATCGGCCTTGTGCAGGTCGGCTCCCAAGCGATGGCAGATCGCTATAGCTACGTTCGCTTTGATCGGAATATTCGTCGCGCTCACCTGGGGGTCGTGAGTGACTGCTTAAGCCACTTCGCGTTGAACCAGGCTTACTCAGTGACTGGCGCGTCGCTGGCCCGTCGCCGCATGCGTGATTGCGACTCACCATCAGCTTTACTATTGGAAGGACAGCGTCAACTCTCTTCGAACACACTCTCGCATCGACGACCGGGAATCTGGTGGCTGCATATTAACGTCGGGCGCAGCCCTCGTCGCGCGAAGGCAAACATAGCGAAGCACTGGAGCATTACCTCGCGGCGGTGAAGATCAAAGCCAGACAATGCCAAGGCGCATTATAATGTCGGAATCGCGCTGACGAGCCTCGGACGCACGGATGAAGCGATAAAGCAGTGCCGTATAGCGCGCTGCTGATCGAGCCCAACTCACACCAACAGCCTCAGGGCCCTGGCGGACTCTTTGCTGAAGAGCGGGAAAGACATCAGCGGCATTGGCGCATTGCCAGAGCCTGTTGAAGACCAATCCAGACAACGCAGACATCCATCTTATCGTGGGCAATACCCTGATCCACGGAGGAGATGTAACCGCGCGGAATCAAGCACCTGCGAGAAGTAATCAGGGTCGAGCCGAAGAATTTCGACGCTCAGCTCAATCTCGCGAGCGCCCTGGCGAGTCAGAACAAAGTGGAAGAAGCGATTGCTTCCCTACCAGAAGGCGCTGCAACTTGATCGAATTCAGCGCTGGCGCACTATGAATTCGGCGCCGCTCTTTTCGATGCGAAACGGGACAGAGAAGCGGTGCCGCAATTGCGGGAGGCGCTGCGCCTTAGCCCAAACGCAACCTTGGCGCTGGACAAGCTCGCCTGGATCCTGAGCACAAGCACTGATGCGTCGCTGCGTAATGGGAAGGAAGCGATCACTCTTTGCTGAACGCGCCTGTCACATTACCCAAAACACGAACGCAATCACGCTCGCCACTTTGAGCGCGGCTTATGCTGAAGACGGGCAGTTCGAGAAAGCAATCGTTGTCGCAAAGAAAGGTCAGGCACTGACTGACGCGGTGAAGGCGCCAAAGCTTTTCCAGTTCCTTAAGCGCCAGATCTGATTCCTACACGGCCCATCGCCCGTTCAGAAGCGGCTAGTTTTCAGTAATCAACAGTTGCGCGGAATATCGCCAGCTCCGTTTTTCCTTGAAGCTCAAAAATGAAAAGGCCGCCTTCCGTAGAGGGGAAAGGCGGCCTTTGCAGAATATTGAGTCTGAAGTTATTATTACGGGGCTGGGTTGAGCGGTAATTGCGTTGGACCGAGCCGGGTTGTACTGGGCGCAAAAATGTCCTCGGGCGAAGCAGCACCCGTGGGGCCGAAAACTTTGAAGTCGGTGGTGCACTTCTCCACGGTGCCGCTGGTATCCACGCGAACCACAATGGCTTGCTTGCCTTTCCAGATTCCCCCTCTCGCGGCCTCATCGCTCGTATACGTTCCCGGGCTGGCAGCCGCGAAGCCATCTGCAACTATGGGAAAACTCGGGTTTGAGGTGTCGGTGAGGTTACCGACATAAGCGTAGGCGTTTTCGCCACCTTTCAGGGTGTCGGCGGAGTCGCTAAAGATTTCATCCGGCGGAACGGCGGTCAGATGGATTTTGCCAGATAGAAAATTTTTTCTCCCGGTATGTGCGTAGGGATGAGCAGGGCGTATTGAGCATTCGCGTTCCCGGTGCCGTTGTTAGGAAACAAACCGTCGTTGTCGCCGGCATAGAGTTTCAAGCCGAGACCGATCTGCTTGGCGTTAGAAAGGTCTTTGGTTTGTTGGCCGCGCTTTGTAGGATGTTGACGAACACCGGCAGCGCAATGCTCGCAGAATCGCGATGATCGCCATCACGACGAGCAGTTCAATTGAAGGTAAAAGCAGAAGCAATTTTTCGCAAGATTTTTCATAGGATTTTTCGCGAAACTGAGACGCACGCATATTCGAACAAAGCATAGCTCGCGTCAAGCACTAAAAATTACGGCTCGAGTTTAAAGGCAACCGTGGCCAGCGGCCGGAGGTTTACCGCAATCGAATGAGTGCGCCCCTGCCGAGGCCGCATCCTCGGCCTGGATGCCCCCGAGGTTGCCGACGTTGCTGCCGCCGTAGGTTGCCGCGTCGGTGTTAACGATCTCGCGGTAAAACCCGCCCGCTGGCACACCAATCCGATAATTTCCACGCACGACCGGCGTCGCATTTACAGCGAAGATGAGCAAGTCGCCCGCGCGCGATCTGCGCAGAAACGCGACCACGCAATTGTCGGCATCGTGAAAATCAATCCATTCGAAGCCGCGTGCGAATCATCCTGATCCCAAAGCGCGGGTTCCTGTTTGTAGATGTAATTGAGATGTTGCACGAGCCGGCGAAGCCCATCGTGCCGCGGCGATTCGATCAGAGTGCCAATCGAGGCTGCGGTCGTGGTTCCATTCGTTCCATTGACCGAATTCGCCGCCCATGAAGAGCAGCTTCTTGCCCGGATGCCCGAACATCCAGGCGTAGAACATCCTGAGGTTAGCGAACTTCTGCCACTCATCGCCCGGCATCTTATTGAGGAAGCGAGCCTTTGCCATGCACGACTTCATCGTGGCTCAGAGACCAGAATGAAATGTTCCTGAAAAGCGTAAATGGAGCGAGAAAGGTGATGTTGCCCTGATGAAAGCCGCCGGTAAGATCGGGTCGAGCGCCATGTAATGAAGAAAATCGTGCATCCAGCCCATGTTCCATTTGAAGCCGAAGCCGAGGCCGCCCAGATGAGTCGGGCGCGAAACGCCGGGCCACGCGGTTGATTCCTCGGCGATCGTCATGATGCCCGGGAAAACGCTCGTAACAAACTTCGTTAAAGCGTTTGAGAAAATAAACGGCGTCGAGATTTTCGCGGCCCCCGAAAGCGTTCGGGATCCATTCGCCCGCCTTGCGCGAGTAATCGAGATACAGCATCGAAGCGACCGCATCCACGCGCAGTCCGTCGATGTGATATTTATCGAGCCAGAAGAGCGCGTTCGCGATCAGAAAATTGCGCACTTCATTGCGGCCGAAGTTGAAAATAAGCGTGCCCCAATCCTGGTGCTCGCCCTGGCGCGGATCCGCGTGTTCGTAAAGATCGGTGCCGTCGAATTCGGCCAGCCCGTGGGCGTCTTTCGGGAAATGCGCCGGCACCCAATCCAGCGATGCACGCCGATGCCGCCTTGATGGCATTTATCGACGAAATGCCGGAACTCGTCCGGCGTCGCCGAAGCGACTGGTCGGCGCGTAATAATTGGTGACCTGATAACCCCACGAACCTTCGAAGGGATGCTCCGCGACCGGCATCAGCTCGATGTGCGTATAGCCCATCTCGAGCACGTACGGGCAGCAGCGTCGTCCGCAAGTTCGAGATAACTCAGGGAGCGATCGCCTTCATCAGCTCTGCGCCGCCACGAACCGAGATGCACTTCGTAAATGCTGATCGGCGCTGCGGTGCCAGTTGTTCGCTGGCGCGCGCATTCGCATCCACTGCGCGGTCGCCCATGTGATAGCGATCCAGATCGTAAACCAGCGACGACGTTTCGGTGCCGTGCTGATTGAAGAACGCGAACGGATCGCTCTTTGAACAGGAACCTGCCGCCCGGCAGTCGCTGATCTCAAACTTGTAATGCGCGCCTTCCTGCACGCCCGGCAGGAACAATTCCCAGACGCCGCTGCCGAGCAGTCTGCCGCATCGGATTGACGCGGCCATCCCAGCCATTGAAATCGCCGACCACGCTGACGCGCTGCGCATTCGGCGCCCAGACCGCGAAATAGACGCCCGTCCTCTTCTCCGATGGTGCCGAAGGTGCGCGCCGAATTTTTGTAAATCTGTTGATGGTTTCCCTCGGCGAAGAGATGCAAATCCACTTCGCCCATGATCGTTCCGTAGCTGTAAGCATCGGCGGCGATTTGTTCCGACCCATCCCAACGGACAACTCGGACAGCGATAAGAAAAATCCCGCGACAGTCCGCGGAAGCATCGCCTCGAAAAAACCTTCCACATGCACTCGTTGGGCTGCCACGATATGCGATTCGTCCGCCGCATCGACGATCGAGACTTCCACTCGCGTCCGGACGGAAAATTCGAATCGCCAGGTCATCGCCGGCGGGATGCGGGCCAAGGATGCGAAATGGATCCGAGTGAGCGGCGACCAGGAGCGCCGAAAGCTCGATCGGATCCCAACGAATTAATGGAAAATGAGCTCATGATAAATGGCCGAAAACAGAGTAGCGGCGCATCCTTCCTTTGCAATCAACCAGCGCACCTGATCGCGTCTTCGATTTTCTGTCGCGACCACGTTTTCCATTTTCATTGGCATCTGACCCATCGCATAGTTTGAGGACGATGGATGAGAGTTTCACCGATGCCGTGGAAGATCTGCTTCGCACGTATCGCGAGAACGGCGGGATCAATTACGATGATGATGCGGCGACGTTGCCCTCGCGGCCGACGATCGACGCCGCGTGTGTCGATCTCTTAAGCATTCTCTTTCCGGGATTCCATGGCGAACCTCTCGTGCACGCAGGAGAGCTGCCTGAAGTCACCAGCAGTCGCATCAAAGCCTTGCATGCCCGGATGAAGCCGGAGATTTGCAAAAGCCTGGTTGCAAACAGCAGGAAGGATTCACTGGAAAAACTGCGGACGACATTCTCGCCTACTTCTTTTCGCAGCTGGCACGACTGCGGGAAAAGCTCTGGGCGGACATCGATGCCGCTTACGAAGGAGATCCGGCGGCGAGAAGCTACGAAGAAATCATCCTGGCTTATCCGGCGATCGAAGCGATCGCGATTCAACGGATGGCACATCTCTTGCACTTCGAGATCTGCCGCTGATTCCACGGATGATGACCGAATGGGCGCACAGTCGCACCGGGATCGACATTCACCCCGGCGCAGAAATCGGTTCGCATTTTTTCATTGACCATGGAACGGGCGTGGTGATCGGTGAGACCTGCGTCATCGGGTCGCACGTCAAGCTGTATCACGGCGTCACGCTGGGGGCGCGCAGTTTTCAGAAGGACGAAGAGGGACATATTCGCAAAGGCGGGAAGCGCCATCCCAACGTGGAAGATAACGTCACGATTTATCCGAACTCGACCGTGCTCGGCGGCGAGACCGTGGTCGGGGCGCGCAGCACGATCGGAGGAAACGTTTTTCTGATTCATAGCGTGCCGCCGGATTCGCTTGTTTATTACGAGGAGAAACAGTTGCAGGTGGTGCGCAAACGGCCGCATTCGCAGAAAAACGGCCACGATATTCTGTCCGGGTGATTTACCTCGATTACAACGCGACCACGCCGCTGGCTGAGCCGGTCCGAGCGCGATGCAGCCGTATCTCGAGCGATATTACGGAAATCCTTCCAGTGTGCATCGGGCCGGACGCGAGACCCGGGCCGCGATTGACGATGCGCGCGATCAATTGGCGTCGCTGCTCAAAGTAAAACCACATGAATTGATTTTCACGAGCGGCGGCACGGAGTCGAACAACCTTGCCGTGATCGGACTCGCGCGCAGTCATGCACACGAAGGGCGTCATCTGATTTGCAGTCGCGCGGAGCATCACGCGGTGCTGCACGCCTTCGAGCATTTACAGCGCGAAGGATTCGAAGTGACCTGGCTGGATGTCTCAGGTGATGGGTTAATCGACGTCGAAGCGCTCGAGCATGCGCTTCGGGCCGAGACGACGTTGGTCTCAATCATGCGAGCAAACAATGAGACCGGCGTGATTCAGTCACTAACGGAGATCGTGGGGTGCTGTCGCGAACATGGCGTGCTGATTCATTCCGACATGGTCCAGTCATTCGCAAAACTGGAGACTGATCTGAGCGCGATGAATGTGGATGCGGCGAGTTTTGCCGCGCACAAATTTTACGGGCCGAAAGGTAGCGGCCTGCTTTATTTGCGCGGCGGATTGCCCATCGAACGGATTCAATTCGGCGGCTCCCACGAGGGCGAACGGCGGCCCGGCACGGAAAACGTTCCAGCGATCGTCGGGATGGCGGCGGCGGCGCAATATGTTCTGGAAGACCGCGCAGTCGAGCAGGCGCGCCAGGAAAAATTGCGCGATGATTTGTGGCGCGGAATTGCGAGTGTATTTCCAGCCACGCAATTAAATGGCAGCGCTCGTCATCGGCTGGCGAACACGCTTAACGTCAGCTTTCCGGGATGGACCTCGGAAACGCTTTTGATGGCGCTCGACCTGGAAGGCGTCTGCGTCTCGAGCGGATCGGCCTGCATGGTCGGCTCGGTGGTCGCGTCGCATGTGCTGCTCGCGATGGGCCTGTCTCCTGAACGCACCGCATCCGCGATTCGCTTCTCGTTAGGCAAAGAAACAACGGCGGATGAGATCGAACGCACGACCGAAGCGATCGCTCGAGTCTTAAATCGGCGAAAATCTCGCGCGGCGCTTCCTCGCGATGATGGTTATGCTGTTGTTTAAACAGCTCGAGTTCACGCTTTTTCTCTCCGCGCCGTTCCTTCTCACGGTCGCGATCCACAGTTGGAAACAGAAGCGCGAGAACTGTTGAGGCGGCACGGCGCGAACCGACTGGCGGCGCGAATCCACGTGTCATGGAATCGCAAGCTGCAAAGCGCGGCGGGGCAAGCCAATTACCGCGCGGCATCCGTCACTTTGAATCCGCGTTTGTACGATCATGACGTCGGGGAGATCGATCGCACGCTTCGGCATGAGCTGGCGCATTTGCTCGCGCAATTCCGGGCCGGGCGGCGGCGGATCGCACCGCATGGCGAGGAATGGCGCGAGGCCTGCCGCAACCTCGGAATCGCGGACGAAAAACGCTGTCACGCCCTGGCGTTTCCGATCCGGCGACATCGGCGTCGCTTTGTTTACCAATGTCCGAAGTGCGAGCGGGAGATCACGCGTGCCCGTCTTTTCCGGCGCTCGTCCGCCTGTCTCACCTGTTGCCGGGCGTTTAATCGCGGCGCCTACGATCGCCGATTTCGCTTCCGGCTCGTCAACGAAAACGAATGCAATAATTTTCTACGCAATTCATGTTAATTTTTTGTGAAGCGCCCCTGTCTCATCTCAGTCGCGTACGTTTCCGGCTGCTCGATGTTCATTCTGCGACTTGTTAAAACGATCCGACTGCATACTTTTCCGCAGTCTCTGTAATTTCTTTCGGTGAAAATTAAACTTTCTCTATTGATCGCCGCCGTCTTGCTGCTGCTTCAGCCGCAAGCGTTTTGCTATGTCCTCGAGGGACAGTCGTGGACGCTGGATCGAACCGTGGTCATGCAACTCTCTCTCAAGCGAAACCAGGTTCTAAGCGACGGCTTTACGTCGTTCGATGAGTCGGCCCAAGACGCGCTCAACGTTTGGAACCCTTACCTCGCGCACCTTCAGTTTTCCTCGATACTCAACTCCCCGTCACGGCCGCGCAGGGTGACGACGAAATGTCGGTGGTGTTTTCAAACACTGTTTTTGGCGACAGTTTCGGCAAGGACACGATAGCAATTACGCTTCTGGATTTTCGCGGGTCGGTCCTGGAGGAAACCGATACCTTGTTCAACACTGCGATCACTTGGGATTCCTACCGCGGACCGCTGCGGCCCGGCGTCATCGATTTTCACCGGGTTGCCATGCACGAATTCGGGCACACGCTCGGGCTCGATCATCCCGATGAACACAATCAGCACGTCACCGCGTTGATGAATTCTAACGTGAGCGACATTGATACGGTGCAACCGGATGACATCGCCGGTGTCGAAAGCCTTTACTCAAACGGACCAGCTTATCAAAACTCCATTCCCGCGCCAAACCTGGTCAACATTTCGACGCGCGCATTGATCGGGACCGGCGAGGATGTCTTGATCGGCGGATTCATCATTCAAGGCTCCGCGCCGGCGACGGTGATTTTGCGCGCGATTGGTTATTCGCTTACCGCGGTGGGCCTAACGGACGCGATTAGCGATCCAGTCATCACGGTTTATAATTCAGCCGGAGCAGTCGTAGCGACGAATGACGACTGGTTCACCAGCGCAAATGCAGAAACCATTTCGAGCTTTCACCTCGACCCGCCTAACAGCCTCGAGTCCGCACTTTTCCTGGCGCTGAATCCCGGCTCTTACACGGCGATTGTGCAAGGCTTTTCCGATGCGACCGGGGTCGGCCTTTTTGAGCTTTACGATTTGCATACGACGAGTAGCCGCGCTGGGAATCTCTCGACCCGCGGCCAGGTGCAAGGGGGCGACAACGTGATGATCGGCGGGTTTATCATCGGCGGAAGCCAATCGAAGCAAGTCGTTGTGCGGGCTATCGGGCCGTCGTTGAGTAGTGCCGGCATCGTGAACCCGCTCGCCGATCCTTTCCTCGAACTTCACGACGCGAACGGGAACATCATTCTGTCGAATGATGACTGGCAATCCGGGCCGGACGCGCAAACGATCGCCAGTAAAGGGCTCGCGCCCACGAACGCGAAAGAATCGGCGCTTCTGGCGACACTTAATCCCGGAAGTTTCACTGCGATCGTGCGCGGCGTGAACGGCGCGACTGGGCTGGCGCTGGTGGAGCTTTTACGATCTCAGCCCGGCCCCGAACTGATCACGGTCTCGTTAGGCGGGACGGCGTCGAATAATTCCGAACGCCTCGGCAGCGAGACTGGCCGGCGTTTCTGCGAAAGGCACCTGCGACTCGCAGCGTTTGCAACAGACGCACTACAATTCGCGCGCCTCGCCATTCGCGGCTTTCTGTCCGCGCAGCTTTGCCTGAATAAAAGATCGATCTCACCATCCATCACCGCTTGCACATTGCTCGTCTCAACTCCGGTGCGGTGATCCTTCACCATTTGGTAAGGCTGAAAAACATAAGACCGAATCTGGCTGCCCCAGGCGATATCGCCTTTTTCGCCATACTGCCGATCGATCTCGGCGCGTTTTTTATCCTGCTCGATTTCGTAGAGCTTGGCTTTTAACATTTTGATCGCCAGCTCGCGGTTGCGTAATTGACTGCGCTCCGCCTGACAGGCCACCACGATTCCGCTCGGTTTGTGCACGATTCGAACGGCGGTTTCCACTTTGTTCACGTTCTGGCCGCCTTTGCCGCCGCTGCGGTAAGTGCCCACTTCCAGATCAGCCGGATTGATTTCAATCGGCGCTGAGTCCGCCACCTCCGGCACGACATCGACACTGGCGAAAGAAGTGTGGCGTCGTTTGTTCGCGTCGAACGGGGAGATGCGCACGAGCCGGTGCACGCCGCGCTCGGTCTGCAAATATCCGTAGGCATATTCGCCACTCACCAGAAACGTCGCCGATTTGATTCCGACTTCTTCGCCCTGCTGAATGTCGATCGTCTGCGAACTGAATCCGGTGCGCTCGATCCAGCGTTGATACATGCGCAAGAGCATATCGGCCCAATCACACGATCTCGGTGCCGCCGGCGCCGGAATGGATCGTCACGAAAGCATTCGCGCGATCGTTTTCGCCCGCGAGAAATTGCCGCAGCTCAAACGCCTCCAGCTTTTGAATGATGCGCGCGTGTTCCGTCGCCAATTCTTTCTCCGCAGTCGCGCGCGCCGCCAACTCTGATTCTTCGAGGGCCAGTTGCTGGAGCGCTTTCGAAATCAGCCGCCTCGCGCTCGAGTTCGCGCAACGGCGCAATCAACGAGCGTAGCCGCGAAACTTCTTCGACATCGGCCTGAGCGCGTTCTCGATTCGACCAGAAATCCGCGGCCGCCATCCGCGTTTCGAGTTCGGCTAACTGAGATTGCAATGTCGGAAGGTCAAAGAAACCTCCGCAGCTCGCCCACGCGAGCCTTCAATTCTTCGGCGTTAATCGCTCCGGATTCCGTAGCCATGCCGCAAGATAGGCATGCCCAGACCGCTGCCAAGCGCGAGAAATGCGGATTCGCTAAAGCCGTTTGGGTCCAACGCCGCACGTTACAGAAATGCGGCCATGCCGGTTGCTGAGCCCGCATTTCCTTCTTCCCTCGGAAACGCAGCGGTGGTATTGCTCCATCCGATGCTCGCCACCTGGAACACCGCGTCAGCCGCGATCACATTTGCTAAAAGCACGCGACGCGAACCGCCTTCCGTTTTTGTGTGTTGCTAGTTGTCCGAGAGTACTCGCTGCGATCGATTCTGAGCTGAATGAAAGAGGGTAGATCGTTCCGGAGCAGGGTGAGGCGGGCGACCGCTATTTTGGGATCATCGAAGACGGTGATTCGCAGTCTTATTTTCGCCTCTGCGCTCCTCATTCTCGCGGACGCGGCGCCGGCGGGGACGCGAAATCAATCAAGGGCTTTCGAGACGCCATCGTGGCGCTCGCGCCCGACGTGGATCCGGGCGAGGCTGAACTTGTCTCCGTTACCGCGCACACCACAGCGCGGAGGTTGGCGAAGGAATGGCGTGTGGTGCCACCATGCATCTTTCAGAACTTCCTCATCCACATCGGCGCGAGAGAACGAGGCTACTGCTTCCATTGGGCGTACGGTATTGGCGCACAGCTGAAAGAGCTGCGGCTAAAAACGCTGGTGTTGCACTGGGGCGCCGCGTATGCGGGCGGACGGTTGGAGCACAACTGCGTGGTAGTGACCGCGCGCGGCCAGCCTCTTCCGCGACGGATACATCATCGATGGGCTGGCGCAACGCCGGCCGGTTGTGCTGGTGGCCGGTGAAGAAAGACGACTATCCGTGGAAGGAGGACCTGCACGAAACCGCCTGGCTGCAGAACTACGGACCGAGCGAACAGAAGCCGAAAAACGCGACGCGACGGCGCAGCGCTAACGTTGTCGGTTATTTTTGGCGCGACGGATCTATCGACTCGGGGCGCTGATAACGCTTGTCCTGTCTGCGAAAATGTCTCTCAAATCACGCTCGTGAACGGCGACGCTCCGCGGCCACGGGAAGGAGATCAATCGCCAAAGAATTCCGGGCAAGCCAATCAGCAAGTGAGAGTGAAACAAACCGCCAACGGCCTCGGTCTGTGCCAAACGGTTGTAAAGCTCCACTGCCGCGCTGGTTTCCTTGAATGTGGTATGTGATGCCTTGATCGCGCAACATCTACAAAGTCTCTGGACATGTTCGGAGGAGCCAATAGCCTCCCGCGACTAAGAATGCACCACTCTACTACCGTGGTCGAGCAACTCCCGCACGTCTGCCGGCTGAATGCCTGGGTTGTGATGGGTGTCTGTCTCGGTCCAGTCCCACCTGCGACCGCCGCCGGGATAAAGCTTGAAGTCACGACCAGTACTAAGCCCTCGACATCAATGTGACCCCAAAACTGTCGGTGATGCGCGGTGACTGTTTTTGTTCGCGGTTTTCTCTGCTCATAAGCGTGGTGATGCAAACTGGCTTGCCGACTCAAGAAAACAAAAATTAGCTGTGGCTGGCGGTGCATTTCAAGTTTTCTACTTTAGCCTTCTACTTTGCCCATCGGCCCGTCCGCTGCATCGCCTGATTAAGTGACTTTCTACAACGTCGCGATGAGTCGCTCATAGTCCACGGCGGCAAGCCCAAACTTGCTGCAGGCATGCGGCGCTTTTGTTATTTGACCCGCACCAGGTAGTAGCGCTCATTCGGAACGCTGGTAATTGCAAAAGGCAAAGGCCGCCGATGAAGGCTGCTGTAAAAACCAGCTCCCTGTCTTTCTGGCAAATGTGACAACGAATGGGAAGAGGCTAAATTCCGCCGTTTCCCACGAAGCCACCCTGTCCTCTGGGACCGTGGTAAGGTTCGTGTTGTTCAACGGAACAATGACGATGTCACCGGAAGCCGGTATGGCGTTCTCCAAATCCAGAGGCTTGGCTCCCCACTGCTGCGCATAAGTACTGGAAACCCCAATGTCCCTCGAACCAGACCGTGCCGCGCTCAGTTTGAAATCGGGCATGGAACTGGCGGGATGCTTCGCGCGCGGTGTTCGCCAGTTGGCAGTCCGCCACGGCAATCAACAGCGAAACGACCGCGGCTGGCAGAAGGGGCAACCACACAGCGTTAGCGCTCGACGGCTTGGAACGGTCGAACTTGCGGATTAACAAAATCGCAACAGCAGGAGCCATGGGCAGGAACGTACGCGCCGTGATGGACCAGTTGAAAAAGGCGGCGAAACAAAATGTGCCGAGCACCCAGAGACAAAGCAGGACGGAATCCGCATCCTTTCGTTGCGCCAGATCGGCGAACGTGAGCGCCAGGATTCCGACTGCGACCGTGGCGAAAAGCCCGCCTTCAACACCGACCGCGATGCGGAGCGCTCCCGAATTCACTTCGGGCTCTGAGAGAAGGTAAAAAAGCGGGCAAAATATTGCGAAGAGCAATGCTCCGAAAATGAGATATTTTCTGCGCGCGGAGGATGATCAGGCGCATAGAACAAAGCGCTGATCAAACAGCCGCCGGTGAATGAAAGCCCGATGGGAAGCTGCTCAAGCAACAGCTTGTTGACCTTTGCGGAAAGAGTCCATGAATACACGGTTGCAGCGCCGAACAAGCCCACCCCATATTTGGCTTTTGTCATCACTTCATAGGCTGTGAGGGCAAAGATCGGGAGCAAAAGAAACAGCAACCGGGGCGTGCAGCGTCGCTCGCGAACCAACGTGTAAACAGTGAGCAGCGCCACAAGGCTGATGCCAAAATATTTCGTGAGCGTCGCAGCAGCGGCGAGAACTGCTGACACTGCGAGGAGCCGCCAATCGTTCCGACCGAGGCCGGCGAGCCAGCATTCAATCGACCATACCCAGAGAGCTAAAAGCCATACGTCGCACATCACTGTCGTGGCCGAGACGAGAAAAATCGGGGTGAACAACGTCAAGAGCGCAGCGACCGAAGGCGATCTGCAAAAGCGTCGCGCCAAGACGCCCACACCAACCACTGCGGCGATTGCCGGGACAAGGAAAGCTCCGTGCATCGCCGGTTCACTCCAGCCAAGAAAGCTGGCGGCTCCAGCCATGTAATATGAACTGAGCGGCGGATTCTGCATCGATTGAAAACATTGGCTGCACAGTTCGATACCAGTTGACGCTGAAGCCAAATGGATCGCAGGAGTGTTGGGAAATTTGTTGCGCCATCCAAAGGAACAGCGGGTCGTCCATGTGAAATGCTTTGTTGATGAACGGTATCAGCGCAGCGATGGCTGCGATGGCAGGCAGAATCGACCGGCTTGAAAGAAACCTTTCAAAGCGCCGGACTCAAATGTTCTTGGCCAGCCGACTGGCGAGCCGTTCCAGCGCACGAAGGGACGAGAAGGGGTCAGTCTCTCACTATTGGCAGCGGTTACTCCTCCTGAGGAGATTAACGTGGCGAAGCGGATGCTCGCCGAAAAGCTGCTCCAACTCGGACTCGCGCACCCTCCAAGGCACAAACAAGAATGGCTGCTCAATCTGGAATCCTTCACCGATATTCATAGGAAAAAGCGAGGAAATGCCTAACGACAGCCTCAGTTGAACTTCCAGCTATGGAAACCCTGCATGCCCAGCCCGGTCTACTGCAGGCTCTGGTTGGGCAATGGGCCGTAACCTGACTAAATAACCACGATCTCCTAGAAAAGTGATGATGGAGCGGGCACCCATGGCAACAAAAACAGTCTAGAGCATCGCGGTAATCAGATTCAACGCCTAACAACATATAGATGGTATTTTGTAATCTATTTCTTCCGCTTCGACGGAGGTTGATCGAGAAAGACTGCGCGAAGCGCTGGCGATCGGTAGGATCGCGGCGGGCCGTTGGTTTTGGCTCCAGGCGAAAATCGTTTCGCCTTCTTTCATCAGGTCGAGTCTGATCGCGCGCGATCGTTTCCAGATAAGTCGGATCGGTTTTGAGCAGGTTCACTTTCCGGGTCTGCCGAGCGAGGAGTGTTTGCTGTTCATTCACCTGCGCCTGCAAGTTGTTCGATCTCCGTCTCGATTTTGTCGCCAGCTTTTTGTAGGGCGGAAGAAACAGACTGATGATGACAAGCCAGATGACGATGACAGAGCAGGACGCGCAGCACGCGGTTGAGTCGCTGCCAGATGGTGGCCTCGCGTCGCGCTCCGCAAATCGCCGTAGCCGGTGGTCGTCCACTAGCGCATCTTACCGCCGTAAACCGCGTTGTCACCAAGTTCCTCCGCGATCCGCAAGAGCTGGTTATATTTCGCGACCCGATCGGTCCGGCAAAGCGAGCCGGTCTTGATCTGCCCGGCGTTGGTCGCGACCGCGATGTCGGCAATGGTCGTGTCCTCGGTCTCGCCGGAGCGATGACTGATCACGGCGGTGTAATCGTTCTCGCTTCGCCAAGATCGATCGCAGCGAAGGTTTCGGTGAGCGTGCCGATCTGGTTCACCTTTACGAGAATGGAATTGGCCACGCCTTGCGCGATGCCTTTGCGCAGGAAGGCGACGTTGGTCACGAAAAGATCGTCGCCGACCAGCTGCGTGTTGTCGCCGAGCCGCTCGGTCAATTTCTTCCAGCCATCCCAATCGTTTTCCGCGCAGCCGTCCTCGATCGAGATGATCGGGAAGCGCCGCGCAGAGCGTCTCGTAGTAATCGACCAACTCTTCCGCCGAGTCCGCTTCGAGCCGTCGGATTTCTTGAAGACGTAGGCGTTCTGTTCCGTGATCGTAAAACTCCGAAGAGGCCGGATCGAGCGCGATAAAAATCTGCTCGCCTAACGATTTGTAGCCGGCTTTTTCCACCGCGCGCGCGATCGATTCGAGCGCATCCTCGACCGAACTGCAGATTGGGCGCGAAACCGCCTTCGTCGCCGATCGCGGTCGAAAGCCGCGCGATCGTGCAGCACCTCTTTCAGCGCGTGAAAAACTTCCGCGCCGTAGCGAAGCGCTTCCGGAAAAGTCGGCGCGCCTTTCGGCATGATCATGAATTCCTGGAAATCGATCGGCGCATCGGAATGCGCGCCGCCGTTGAGAATGTTCATCATCGGCACGGGCAGACGCTTTCGCGTCGGCTGCCGCCGAGATAACGAAAGAGCGGAAACGTTCGACGCCGCCGCGGCAGCGTGCGCGGTGGCGAGCGAAACGCCGAGCAGCGCGTTCGCGCCGAGATTCTTTTTGTTCGGTGTGCCGTCAAGCTCGATCATCTTCGCGTCGAGCCGCGGCCTGGTCGAGCGCGTCGAAACCGGCGAGGGCTGGCGCGATCGTTTGATTCACACTCGCCACTGCTTTGGTGACGCCTTTGCCGCCGTATCGTTTCTTATCTCCGTCCTTAGTTCCCATGCCTCGTGTTCGCCGGTGCTGGCGCCGCTCGGGACCGCTGCTCGTCCGAATGCGCCGGATTCGAGTCGCACATCGACTTCGATTGTCGGATTGCCGCGCGAATCGAGAATCTCCCGCGCTCTAATTGTTTTGATGCTGGCTTTCCGCCATCGAAAACGTGCGCTGCTTAGAGCGCGCTATGATGCCCGCATCGTCGCCGTGAGTCCAATCAATCTTTACGGGACCACCATCACGCATTCCTACTGGCAATGTGACAGCGCGCTGATTACCTTGGCGCATGTTCGTTCGGTAGGCGATACGCCGCGATCGCTTTACTGGTCAGCACCTGCGCGGTCCTCGGCGTGCAGGAAGCGCGCCTCTCTCCGCAGCAACTCAGGCAGGCGATCACCACAGACGAAATCACGATCCCAACGCCGGGCGAGCTCTTTGCCGCGCTCGCCAAGCCGGGCAAGCTGAATTGGTCGAGCCAATATCGCGGGCCGATCTCGACGAACTATCGCAACCGCGCGCAGATCGCGCTCAATCTCGGCGGCCTGATCGCGGATGGATTCATTGCCGTCGAAGCGCAAGATAGCCAGCAGGTAAAAATATCGGCGCGGATATTATCAAAATGGCAAAGGCGCTGGGAGTGAGCGAAAACGTTCTAAGCCGCGGTAACAGCATTAACCAATTCGCGGAAAATAATGAATGGAGCGCGTTACAGGAAGAAGTGGAATCGACGCAAAACGAAGTGAAATCGTCGATGCAAACGCATCGCGACCAGGATTTGATCATCTTGGTCAGTCTCGGCGGATGGATTCGTGGAACGCAAGTGGTGAGCGGGCTCGTCGCGCAAAATTACGATGTGCGCAGCGCGAAAGTCTTGCGGCAACCCCGCGCTCGCCGGTTTCATCCACTCGAAAATGAACGATGTCTCACCCGAGCTTCAAAACGAACGACTCGTCAAAGAAGTGAACATCCAGTTAGAGGCGATC
>ERZ1370068.7685-contig-6589_pt1 | contig 39092 bp, 64 predicted proteins | sample MGYA00561227_ERZ1370068 | MGnify/ENA primary metagenome ERZ1370068 (study PRJEB38410, sample SAMEA6850437) | metagenome | study: Metagenomic assessment of the ecological functions of the soil: analysis of the soil microbiota associated with the...
CAGTTACGTATTGCTACATATTATTCCCCTTCTGTTGTGGTTACTGCATCTCTGTGCGTTCAGTGTCCTCTGTGTCCCTGTAGCGAGTCTTACCAGCGATCCCGTAAACCACAGAGACGCAGAGCCTGCACAGAGAACCTCGAGGTTATATCTCCCCTTCGCTATCTCTCCGAAGAAGCCAGGGTCCATCGCGTACCAATTCTTCACCAAGCCTGCGGCCAATCCAATTCCATACTGACCACGAACCCCGCTGATCTTCTCCGGTAGTGGTCGGCTTTCCGATGCGCGACGGAAAGACCAGGAGATAAAGCCCACCGATGCCGACCACCGGACCAAACGTCGCGAGCTTTACGGAGTATTGGCCCGCGTGCCACAGGTCGCGCCAGTTGTAATAAACAAGGCCCAGCCCCAAGAAGAATCAGGACTGCGGCAAAAAGGCGCGTTTTCAGGTTCATCTCATCTTCTCCCGGTCTGATATGAGCTCGCGTGATATTCCGAAATTATCTGCACACACGGTATGACGATCTTAGGCGGTTGAAGCAGTGGCGGCAAGCGCACCGAGGGACGGGGAAGAGGGGAATAGGGGGAACGGGGAAAGGGTAAAGGGTAAGTGAGGAAAAGGAAACGGGCAGTCGGCGGTGGGCAGGATCAGAAAACAAATTTTCCATTTCTCATTTGTCATCTCTCATTTTCCATTTTGACCCGGCTAGCCTGCCGGCGTCGTTTCAGAGAGCCTGAGAGCCGATGTCAAATGACAAATGAGAAATGGAAAATCTCTCTCCTGATCGTATGACCACGAACTGACCACTGACCACTGACGCGTCGGTTGTCCTGCTCCTGCCTCCTGCTCCTGCCGACTGCGCCCGTCCCTTTCCCTTTCCCTTTTCCCTCTTTCCCTGTTCCCCTATTTCCCCGTCGTTCGCTCAGTCGGCCGGGGAAACCAGGTTCAGGATCGCAGCGACGAGGTCTTCCGGTTCGACGGGCTTCGGCCAGGTGAAGTTGATAACCGGCTGACAAGGCCCGCTCGCGATCTTTGGTCGTCGCATAGCCGGTCAGGGCGATGGCGGGCGTCAGCAAAGACATTGATGAGTTATGCGTGACGAGTGATGAGTCGGAAGACGACGTCGTACCTGATGAGCTATCGCCCGGCAATAATGAGTCGGTAGATCGACGCAGCAGCGAGCGTTGCACCGGCAGCGCTCGCAGCTCGCGCAGCAGTGCGTAGCCGTCGCCTTCCACCATGCCGATGTCGCTGATGATGATATCGGGAGTGGTTTGCTGAAACGAGTGCAACGCTTCCGCGGCTGAGCCTGCGGCAATGACGTTCGCGCCGAAGCGGCCAAGAATCAGGCCAGTAGATTTCGCGCAGTCGTCGTCATCTTCAACCAACAGCACCCGCACGCCGGCGAGCGGCGCCAGGTTCGCGACGCCTTGTCTTACCGCAGCAGTTCCCGGCGCCAGGATCGCTGCCGGCCTGCGCGGTTACGGCACTGCTGCCCAGTGCCTTGCCGCTTGACGCCTGTTCACTACTCCGGCTGCCACCAGTATCTCCGCGGACAATGCCGTCGCCGCTTCGTCTATCAAGCACAACCGGTGCGGTCTCGTCACCGGGGGACACCGCTCTGGGCAACTCCACTCGGTTCATATCCTGGCGTCGCTGCGATGCCGTCTCGGTCCGCGTCTCGCCAGGTGTCTCGCCGGTCAAGGGCCAGCGGCAGATCGACAGTGAAGGTTGAGCCCCTGTCCCGGGCCAGCGCTTTCCGCGCTAACGGTGCCGCCGTGTAACTCAACCAGGTGGCGCACGACCGCCAGACCCAGCCCGAGCCCGCCGGCCTTGCGTGAAATCGAACCCTCCTCCTGACGAAAACGATGAAATACGTAGGGGAGAAACTCCGGAGTGATGCCGTCGCCAGTGTCGCTGACAGTCAAACGCACGTAAGAAGAAGCAGGAAAAACTGCGAAAGGCCCACCGCCCAATGAAGAGGAAGCGGGCGTTCGCTGACGCCGGTGGTTCCGACAAACGTTGCAGCCGAAGGCTGACTGTGCCTCCGCCCGGCGTAAACTTAATCGCATTCATAAGCAGGTTCCAGATCACTTGGCGCAGGCGGTTTGGATCCCCGCTGACCAGGCAGCTGTCGCAATCCAGTCTGGTTTCCAGGCGAATCCCTTTGGCGGTGGCGGCCGGCCGTAGCGCGTCGATGGCGGTCTCAACAACCGGCGCCATGTTGAGCGGATGCACATCGAGTTGCAGGTTGCCGGTGATGATGCGCGAGACGTCGAGGAGATCGTCGATCAGGCGCGCCTGCGACCGTGCGTTACGCTCGATGATCTCGAGGGCGCGATCGAGATACGTTTCCTTATCAACGTCACCGTTACGGATCAAGCGTGGCCCAACCGAGGATCGAAGTCAGCGGGGTGCGCAGTTCGTGTGACAGAGTCGCCAGAAATTCATCCTTCAGTCGATCGGCTTCTTCCGCCCGCCGGCGCAAGTCGCGTTCAAGCGGACAGCAAACCGGTGCGTTGCTCGTCGACATTCTTTCGCGCCGTGACGTCGAGTACCAGCGAAAGCACGGAGACGAGTTTGCCGTTCTCATCGCGCAGGACGGAGTTGTACCACTCGCAGTAAAGTAACAGAACCGTCCTTGGTAAAGTTGCGATTGTGCTGGACGCCGAGCAGCTCCTTGCCGATGCGTTGCCGGTGGGTCACCTGCGAGACGGCGTCAACATCATCATCGAACACGAAATGCCAATCGTTGACGTGCTTGTCAATCACTTCATGCGCTTGCCAGCCAAAGAGTCGCTCCGCTGATTCGGTCCAGCGCGACACGCGAAACTCGCTGTCCCATTCAATTACTGCCAACGGTGTATTCTCAACGTGAAAGTTCAATCGCTGGTGAGCTTCCTGTGCCGCTTCCTCAGCCCGTTTGCGCTCCGTTATGTCATGGACCACGGCGATGCCGCCGACCACTTCGTTTTGTTCATTGCGGAGCGGCGAGTAGAAAGCCTTGAAGAATCCTTCGCGGCCGCTCTCCGGCACGATGTATGGCCGGTTATCAGAAGTCGCGCTTTCCCCGCCAGCGCCGCATACAGACACTTTGTCCTCGCCTGGTTTCCTTGATGAAGGGAAAGAGGTCGAAGCGCACACTTGCCGAGTACGTCCTCGCGCTTGAGGCCGCTGATGCGCTCCATGCCCCTGATTCCAGCGCGGTGTAGCGAGAATTCAGCGGTCGAAAGCCAGTATGCCTCCCGACACTGGCGTCGAGCAGTTGGGAAAGAAACAGCTCGCGTTGTAAAGGTGTCTGGCTTAAGGTTCATAAGGCGTAAGATCGTCAAGATGTATCCGTAGACGCTCACAGATTACGCAGCTGGAATAGCAAACTGCGAACACCAAACAGCAGGAATGGGATGCGGGGCACGACCTCTAACAAGTCCAGTTTAGCGAAAAATCAGCACACCTGGAAGCCGCGACAATTGAATCATAGTGACGCTCGGTCGGAGACATCTCGCCAATCGCCAATGAGCCCGTGAGGTGATTCATCGATTGCAAATCTCAATATTCTTTTACGGTCGCGCTGATTCTGATCGCGCGCCTGCCAATCGAGTGGCCCCGCGAAATATGGCGGCGACGTGCCAAACGCCCAGGCTGGTGACAGCGCGCAAACGCAGGCGCCCGTCGCTTTCTTCGCCGACCGTCACCGCGCCTTCGGTCCAGGTTCACTGATGCCGATTTCGCCACGCACATGAAGTCGACTCAAAGTTCAGATCAAGCAGAAGCTGACGAGTCCAACTCCTCGCGGCGCCACTGGCCGAGTTCTTCTATTGTAATTCAAGCAGCCCTTTGTGGTTATTGGCGACGAACCCAAAGCAGCCGTGCAGCAACACGCCGAGGGTACCGTCAAGTGGGCGGTTGAGTCGGCTCAAGCAGGACTTCTTCCCGAACGACCCTACACGAGATCCTCGACATCTGGTTGTTTAAGGACGCGGCGTCTTACCTGAAAACACGCCCGCTTGCTGTTTGGCGAGACAGCCGACCACTCCCTATGGCTACTATTCGAGTCAACACAAAGCGCTAATCATGAATATCTCATACCGGCGGCGGAACGCTGGTTCATGAGCTAGTCCATCCCGTTCATGGAGGCTAACTTCCCGTCGTGCCCGCCATGGCTCAATGAAGGTTTGGGTTCGCTCTATGAACAATGTGGCGACGTCGGATGGGCATATCCATGGATTCACTAACTGGCGCTTGCCGGGACTGCAAAGAGCGATCAAGTCAGGAAGTCGTGCCGGCTTTCAAAACGCTGACCGCAATGGACTCAAACGCGTTCTATAACGAGGACAAAGGTGTTAACTATGCACAGGCGCGCTACCTTTGTTACTACCTGCAGGAGCAGGGCGCTGCTGGTGAAGTTTTACCAGGAGTTTCAGGCGCGACAGAAAGAGGACGCAACCGGGTTCGCCAGCCTGCAAACGGTTCTTTCAGAAACCGACATGGACGCTTTCAAAACGAAATGGGAAAAGTATCGTGATGGGCTTGCGACAGGGTTACTCAGTCACTGTCCAATGAGCGTGAGCGTGGTCGTAGCGCGCGTGTGAGCAAAGGACGAGTCTTCGTGTCGGTCGGGCTACTGCCCCTTTGCGGAACAATTCCCTGCCAGTCTGTAACCGGCCTTCTCCGCCTCCGCCGCGCTGTCGAATCTGACCTGATTCTTCTCCGAAACCTGGTTGTAGCTGGAACAACCGGGCAAGTCGGTAGACCTTACTGTTCCGGTTGCCAATAACTTTCCCGTTCGCGCTGCTGTTGACAGTTACCGAAGTCGGAGTCGTCTTTGACGCTACCGTCTCCGTCGCCGTCGGAGCGACAGCCGAAGTGGTGGACTTGATCATCGACGTGCTTGCCACAGGCTTCAACGAGACGGGCTTGAGGCTCCGCGGGACAGTTGCCGGCGCGTTTATATCCGGCAGCCTCGGCTTCGGCGACGGTCTTGAAAAAGACTCGATTCTTTCGGCCATGTCGCGGTAGCCGGCGCAGTCCGGCCGGTGATACTTCATCGAACCTCGGTTGCCGATGATCGTAGCCTTCCGGCGGCGGCGGTCCCCAACGCTTCGCTTTCACATCCTGCCGCCAATCGCCGGGAGCGGTGGGATTCGAGTCCTGCCATAATCCAAGCTTCGCTGCGCGCGCCTGTTGCTCGGCAGCCGCATAAGTCACCCGGTCCTGAGGCTCCTGTTCGTCCGCGTACTTTTGAAGTGCCAGGCCAAACCAGCCTTGACCTGCGCCTCGATATTAACGTCCCGCCCATCAAGCATAATCGTGCCGACAGTGCGCCGATACTTATCGACCTTTGACCAGTAGATGGTGACCTGCTTGCCGAGGACCAGTCGCGACAGATTCTGTTGCGAGACGGAGCCGAACTCCTGCTTCAACTCCGGGGCATCGATGCCCTGCAGGCGAATGTGGAAACTTCTTATTGTCCCGGTCAATTAGCAGTCACGCGTATCGCCGTCATGGACGTTAATCACTTTGCCCTCGATAACCAACCTGGACGTTGTTGGCTACCGCTGCTGAGGGGCTGTTGCGGCGGCGTTAGCCGAAACGGCCTGTGTCGGACTAAACGAAGCGCACAGCAGAGCGACAACAAATACAAAGAAAGCGGTCTTGTTTACAGGCTTCATCACGGGTTCCTTTGGTGCCACTTGGCGGATGCAAGAAATCTGGTATGCAATCCCTAGCGAGTCGTTACGGTCTTTTGTGTGGACGGCTAGCTAGCGCGTCTATGTTCCGGATCGAATAAACGGCCTTAACTCATAATTCTGGTGGAGTTTGACGCGTGGGAATCATAAAACATGCAAGCGCTTTTGCATAGATTCCATGCAAGCCGTTTTGTATCGACTCTGGCGTAGCAGGCGGGGCGCGTTGACGATTGTGGGAGCAACCCGTAGGATTTTCTGCGCCACAAGAATCAATCTGGGAGACAAATAAATGTCGCAAGCAATGGCCGGAAAATATGAAACACTGCTCGTCGAGCGGCGCGATCGCGTAGCCATCGTCACGATCAATCGTCCTGATAAAAGAAATGCGCTGAACATCAAAACGCGTGAAGAGGGTGCGGCGCTGCTGGAAGAACTCCGCGGCGACACGTCGGTCGGCGTGGTCGTTATCACCGGAGCGGGTGACAAAGCTTTTATTGCCGGCGCGGACATCGCTGAGTTTGCCGGTCGCACAGCGATGATGCAGCGCGACGTGATGACGGCGCGCCTCTTTGTTCACGGCCATCGATACCTTCCCCAAGCCCATCATTGCCATGCATCAATGGCTACTGTCTGGGTGGTGGCTGTGAGGTTGGCGCTGGCTTATGCGACACTCGGCATCGCAAGTGAGATCCGCCTCATTCGGCCAACCGAGATCAATCTCGGCATCATTCCCGGGGGCGGAGGTACACAGCGTTTGACCAGGCTGGTTGGCGAAGGCGTGGCGATGCAGTTGATTCTTACCGGAGAGAGTCATCGACGCGAAGACTGCCCTTGCCGCTCGGCCTGGTGAACCAGGTTGTGCCGGCGATCAGCTGGAGGCTAAGACGATGGAGATCGCCAACGCGCATAGCGGATAAGAGTCCCATCGCGCGCCCAGTCTGGCCATAGGAGGCAGTAAAACTTGCGTCGCGGTCGAACCTTGATGAGGGTCTGCGGCGCGAAGTGGATCTGTTTGCGCTCTGCTTCTCAACCGAGGACAAGGACGAAGGCGTCGGCGCGTTTCTCGAGAAACGAAAGCCGCAATCCAAGGGGAAGTAGATTTCTTTAGTGCCGAGTTCCAAGTTCCAAGTTTCAAGTTTCAAGTTTCCAACCCCAACATGTTTAAGTGGTCGTGTCTCGGCTTCGACTAAAGGGAACGGTCTTAACTTGAACCCAAACTTGGAACTTGAAACCTTGGAACTTGAAACTTGAACTCGAAACTCCTAACTGAAAGTCGAACGATGCCGAGAGCTATCGTTACGATCTCAGGGGTCCGTGCTTGCCGCCTTTGGTGGCGTGGCTGCTTATCGCGCCCTTTTATCGACCCCGCTTCAACGGTGCTCATTTCTAATGAAGCGTGTCCGCCAGCTTCCGGACACGTTTCGCGTGGTGGGTGGCATTGCGCTACTTGTCGTTGGGGGAGCGCTCGCGCTCACGGCGGCACTGAGAAAACGGCGCTAAGTGGGCGAAAGCGAAACTAATACGTTCTCAATTGGCGTTTAGGTGATCCGCCTCACGTTCCCAGTGACCGGCGACCAACTCAGCAATCCGGAATTTGCGGATGAAACAGGTGGCAGCGCCACCGATCCCAGCCTCCCCAGCACCCTCACTGGTCAGGACCCAAGCTCCCACGGGTTGTAAAATGGTAAGAAAAGAGCTTCGACAGAATGTGCTAGCTGACAGAGAATACGCCAGTTTCATGGTGTTGTAATACCACGTCTCTTTTGCAGCAGCAAACGCACGAATCCCGCTCCCATACATAGGTTGTAACTGTTCTTCGTCAATTCTTGTCGCTATAGGACAAATCGGTTCCGACAACGAGCTTTCGGCCACGCATTCCTCGGTCAACAGTCCGGTGAGTTGAGATGCAGGAGTCGAGGCTACGGTGGGAATTGGTAAGACCGCAGGAGGCTCGCGAGGGAGTCAGGCATGCATCAGGTGCCGTCCGCAACGCGAGGTTTCCGGCTTGATGTTCGAGCTGTCATCCCAAGCCGTGTTTTCGCAATCAAGAACCCTGCTGGTTCCCAGGAGTAGCGGGACCGAGCACCGGCTCAGTTTCCTACAAGCAAAAATTCCGAGGAATGAACTCTCTCTCTTCAAGATTACTGGAGGCTGAAAATGACGTCTCTAACCCATCGGTTTGGCATCGCGGCGATCGCGTTTCTGCTTTCGTATCGCTATCGTCGGTCTCAGCGCAGGACTATCGAGGCAAGGTGCAGGGAACCGTCTCCGACGAGGCGGGTGCGGCCCTCCCCGGAGCCAGCGTAGTGCTGCGAAATACGCAGACTGGCGCAGAGGTTACCCGCCAGTCCGATACTGCGACGGACACTACATCTTCGATTTCGTGGAGCCGGGCCAATACATTGTGGTCGTTGAACAGTCGGGCTTCAAGAAAGCGGTGCAGGAAAATGTGATTGTGCGCAACCGCGCTCGACATCACGGTCGATCTCAAGCTTTCGGTTGGCGGCGTTCAGGAGACGGTGACAGTCGAGTCGCCCCCATCGCAGTCCAGTTTGCTTCGAGCAGCACGCAGCTGACCATTGAGAACGCGCTGGTGGACCAGTTGCCGGTTAGAGGACGCAATCCTTATAACGTGGTTAACCTCGATCCTACTGTCTCGCCCAGGCACTGGTTCGACCTCAAACGAAAACCGGCCCTATCACCACGCGTACGCCAGCGACTTTCGATGCCGTGGCGGCGGCACCATTAGAGCCAACGATGTTCTGCTCGACGGCGTACCGCTCACCTCCAGCTACAAGAGTTCCTACACACCGGCGATGGATGCCGTCCAAGAGGTGACTTTCAGAAGAATGCCATCGACTCTGAGTACGGTTATAGCGCCGGCGGCGTGATCGTTCTCAAGCATGAAGTCCGGCACGAACACGTTCCATGGCAGTGGCTTTGGAAACTGGCGCAATCCCCGCTTCAACGCGGTGACCGATCCGACGATCAAGCGAGTCGCCGGCGCCGACGAGACCAACTTCCGGGGACGAACCTCAAGATTTATGGCGGCACGTTGGGTGGTCCAATCTTCAAGAACAAGCTCTTTACCTTTACGTCGTACGAGCATTGGAACGATGCCCAGCCCTTGCCGTTTACTTTGACGGTACCGACGGCGCTCGAGCGCACCGGGGATTTCAGTCAGTCGTTCCGCAACGGTGTACTCCGCAACATCTATGACCCCGCGACTTCAACCGGCACTAGTGGAACGCGAACGCAGTTTACCGGCAACGTCATTCCCACGGGCCGGCTCGATGCGACCGCGTTGAAATTACTGGCCGAGATGCCGCTGCCCAATCTGCCGGGCAGCCAGGACAATCTACAGGGCTTCAAAGTCAACGAAACTACCTACTGGAATTTTTCGGAGCGCGTCGATTGGGTGCAATCGGATAACTGGCGGTCGTTCGTGCGCTTCGGTTGGTTCAAGGCGCATCTGCTCGAGTCCAACCCAACGGACAAAAAGCTTTTGCCGGTGAATGGCAGCAACCGTTACGGAACGAGCATCGCGGCCGATACGGTTTACGCGATCTCTCCCAAGATGACGCTAAACCTTCGCGGCAACTACCACCAACTTACGGATGAGTATGCCGCGGACCCAGCCCTGATCGGAAAAGAGGGTATCGCAGCCCTTTTCCCCACGAACTTCTGGACCTCGCTGTACACCCTTGACCAGTATTTCTTTCCGGCCTTTGACATGGTCCAGGGCAGCACGACCACCCGCATCGGGCGGCCAGGTCGCGAGTTCTGGCAGCATCCCCAGGGCTTCGGCGGCTCGGCTCGTTTGAATTACTACGCCGGTAACCACTCGCTGAAGTTTGGCGGTGAATACCGCGTGGACAAGGGCAAGGGAGCCCGCTTTGAGCCCCTGACCTTCAACATCAAGCAGGCGCTAACCGCAAACGCCAACTCCAGCCCGAACCTGAACACCTCGGGTAGCGAATGGGCCACGTTCATGCTCGGTTACGTTGACAACGCATCCATTGCGGCGCGCGTGCCCATCCAGGAAACGGTTGAAAAAGGTTATGCCGCCTACTTCATGGATGATTACAAAATCACCAGTCGACTTACTCTCAACCTCGGCATGCGTTACGAGTATGAGCCGGGTCCCGTTGATGCTCAGAACCGCTTGTCGCAGCGACTCGATCTGACGCAACAGATCCCTGACATGATCGCCACGCCTCCCAACATTCCAGGCGTGGTTACAAACCTGCTGGCAACGCGCGGAGAGAAGCACCTTTTCAATGGCGCCTGGGTCTTTACGAGCGAAGATAGCCGCAGCGCCTGGCGACGCGAAAAAGATCACTTTGCAGCCTCGGCTCGGCGGCGCTTTTCGCATCACCGACAACTCGGTAATTCGCTTCGGCTGGGGACGGTACAATTCGCCCTCGTCGCGCGTCCGCGATCCGCTCGGTGACTTCGTGCTTCAGTATTCAGGGTTCGCAACCAGCACGCCGGCGCCCGGAACCATCAGCAACGGCAGGCCGCAGGCTACGTTGTCCAATCCATTCCCGACTGCCCTGGCTCCGATTCAGCAGCCGCTGGGCCAGACGCTTGGTCGCTACACCAATCTGGGTAATGCCATTGGCGCCGCCGGAAATGCGACCAACGGCATAGATCCCTTTGACTTGAAGCCGCAAACGAACGATCGCTTCAGCTTTTCTTACCAACGCGAGATCTGGGCCCACTTTGTTCTCGACCTGTCTTACTTCTACAACCGGGGACAGAACGTGCCTTATGGCGTCGACCTGAACATGGCCGATCCGGAGTTCTCTTACTCGACACCAAAATCCATCTTCAACCTTTCGATAGCCAACCCCTTCCTGAACTATTTGACGCCGCAGAAGTTTCCCGGCTCGCTGCGCAGTCAGACGACGATCACTCAGGGCGCATTGCTCAGGCCCTATCCGCAATATGGCGTGATCAATCAAACGAACACACCCGGCAAGGGCGAGCACCTGCAATCGTTCGAGGTTCAGGCGCAGCGTCCCTTCTCCAAGGGACTCAGCGTGCTGGTAGCCTTCGCTTATCAACGCGAACAGACGCAGGAATTCTTCGACGACCTGGCCACTTTCGCGCGGCGGTTCGAGTGGCGCGGATACAGACACACCACGTCGTCGCTTCACCAGCGCTGTCAGCTGGGAGATTCCAGTGGGTAAAGGACGCAAGTTAATGAGCGGTGCGCCGAAAGGCGTGGACCTGGTGTTGGGTGGCTGGACGTTTACCACGATTACGCGTCTCTATTCCGGCAGACCACTCTTCTTCAACCAGAACCTGATTGTCGACGGCAATCCGAAACTCGACAAGCCGACCCAGGGGCAATGGTTTGACACCAGCAAGTTTCACGCGCTGCCGACATCGACCGATCCAAACCTGCCGCCCAACCTCCACAAGCGGGACAATCCCTGACCTTCCCGGGAGTCGAGGGTCCCGGTATCTGGCAATCCGACATGACGCTGGAGAAGTCGTTCCACCTGAGTGAGCGCTTCACTCTTAAGGTGCGCGGAGAGTCTTACAACGTCTTCAATCACACTAATTTTGCGAATCCGATTGTTGACTTTAACAACGCGAACTTTGGCAGGGTCACCACCAAGCTCGTGGCTTACAACGGCCGCGAATTCCAATACGGTTTGCGGCTCGTTTTCTAACCGCTCAATCGCATGCGTTTACCAGCAAAGAGGGCGCTTAGTGCGCCCTTCTTTGTTAATGAGTCGAAACAGCGATTCCCCGATCCCAAATCTTGATCGCCAACCTTTAGCCGAAGGACCAATGCGAAACGCAAGCGTTCTATTGTTGTTCCTGCTGCTGGCGGGGACCGTCTGCGCTCAGGGCCAGGTCACCATTTATCTGGCCGGCGATTCGACGATGGCGCAGAAGCTTCCCGAGAAACGTCCGGAGACTGGCTGGGGTGAAGCCCTGCAAAAATATTTTCGCGAAGACAAAGTGCGAGTAGAGAATCACGCCCAAAACGGCAGGAGCACGCGCACGTTCATCAGCGAAAAGCGTTGGCAGGCAATCATCGACAAGTTAAAAAAGGGCGACTACGTTTTCATTCAATTCGGACATAACGACGAATCAAAAGACAAGGTGGATCGCCACACGCCGCCGGCCGACTATCGCCGCAACCTGATTGACTTTGTTCGTGACGTGCGCGCCCGGAAAGCAACGCCGGTTTTGTTGACGCCCGTCATGCGGCGGCGTTTTGATAAGGACGGTGTCTTCTTTGACACTCACGGCGAATACCCGGACCCGGTGCGCGCTGCGGCTGCGGAAACCAGGGTTGTGCTTATCGATATGCACCGCCAGAGCGAGACGGTGCTGAAGCAATATGGTGCGGAAGGATCAAGAAAGCTGTTCCTGCAACTCGCGCCCGGTGAAAACCCAAACTATCCGAAGGGCATCGAAGACAATACGCACTTCTCGCCGCTGGGAGCGGACGTCATGGCGCGTCTGGTCGTCGAAGCAATTCGCGAGTTACACCTCGGGTTGGCGAAATACCTGCTAAGAGAGAATGCCACCCACAAAGCAACGCCGGTCACCTGGAAAATCAACAGCCCGAAAGCGATTGGCGGACAAGCAACCGAGACGCTTGGCAATCCGCAAGTCGTTGACACTGTCGGGGGCATGCCGTCCTGTTCGACGGCGTTGACGACGGACTAGTGGTCAAAGCCAACCCGCTCGCTGGAGCGGCCGCGTTTACACTGGAAGCCGTTTTCCGGCCAGACTCGGGTGGCACGTTCGAGCAGCGCTGGTTTCACATTCAGGAAGCCGCGAATGATAACCGCGTGCTGCTCGAAATTCGCCTCAACGGCGATCAGTGGTTTCTCGATACCTTCATCAAGTCTGGCGACAACAAGCTCACGCTCTATTCCGAGAACTTCAAACACGAGACTGGCGCGTGGTACCACGTGGCGCTCACCTTTGACGGCGTCACCATGCGGCACTTCGTCGACGGCAAAGAGGAACTATCCGGACCACTAACGATACAACCCCTGGGCGAGGGCAGTACTTCCATCGGGGTCAGGATGAATCGCGTGTTCTGGTTCAAAGGGGCGGTCAGCAAGGTGCGCTTCACGCCGCGTGCGCTGTCGCCGCGAGATTTCATGGGAAAGAAATAACAAACATGCCCTGCTCAAACGAAGATCGACAAAAGTTGGATCGCCGATCCTTTCTCGCGCCGGTCGGGGCTCGTCGTCGGTGGCCTGGCTGCGTCTCGCCCTGGTCAGCATTCCCAGCTTTGGCGCGATGTCGAAAACAGATTCGCCCGTTGCCTCGACGCGATCGGGGAAAGTCCGGGGGTTACACTGACAACGGCATCAACGTCTTCAAGGGAATCCGCTACGGCGCTGACACTACCGGGCGCCGCTTCATGCCGCCGGCGCCGCCGGAACCCTGGCTCGACGTGCGCGAGGCGCTCGCCTACGGACCTTCGGCGCCGCAAACGTCGCGCGGGCCGGATAAATCCAGTGAAGACTGCCTGTTTCTAAACGTGTGGACGCCCGGGCTGCGTGATGGACGGAAGCGCCCGGTGATGTTCTATATTCACGGCGGCGCCTACAACAACGGCTCCGGCTCGAGCCCGCTCTATGACGGTGTGCGTTTGTGCCGGCGAGGCGACGTGGTCCTGGTGACCGTCAACCATCGCCTGAACGCTTTTGGTTATCTCTACCTCGAGCGCTTCGGTGGACCTGAGCTCGCTGACTCCGGCAACGTGGGACAACTTGATCTGATTCTGGCCCTGCGATGGGTGCAGGAAAACATTGCGGAGTTTGGCGGTGACCCTAACCGGGTAATGGTCTTTGGCCAGTCCGGCGGCGGCGCCAAGATCGCAACGCTGATGGCCATGCCGCTTGCGCGGGGACTGTTCCATCGCGCCGCCACGATGAGCGGACAACAGGTCACGGCGTCCGGGCCGCTGAACGCAACTCTGCGCACCCGTACGGTTCTTGATGCGCTCAAACTGCCGCCGGAACGCGTCGCAGAACTCCGCACGTTACCTGCTGAAAGATTGTTGGAAGCCATCGCGGCGCGCGATCCAGTGCTTCCGTTCGGCGGCGTTTCTTTTGCTCCGGTGCTGGATGAGCGCTCACTAAACCGTCATCCCTTTTATCCGGATGCGCCGGCGCAGTCAGCGCATATTCCGATGATCATCGGGAATACGCACGATGAGACGCGGGCGTTTCTGGTGGCGACGAAAGCAATTTCAGACTCACCTGGGAGCAACTGCCTGAAAAGCTCGCGCCAAACATGCGCGTCGATATTCAACCCGAAGTAGTCATCGCCGAGTATCGCCGGTTTGTATCCTCGCTACTCTCCAACCGAGGTCTTCTTTGCCGCGACTACCGCCGGACGATCGCGGCGCGGCGCCGTCATCGAGGCCGAAGAACGCGCCAAGTCCGGTTCGCCTGCATTTGCGTATCAGCTCGACTGGGCCACGCCGAAGGACGGCGGCAAGTTTGGCGCGCGCACACGCGTCGGATATTCAGTTAGTGTTCGACAACATTGAAAAGCCGGGCGCGTCAGCGATTGGCCCAAAGGCCCAGCCGATGGCCGACCAGATGAGTGAGACGTTCATCGCCTTTGCCCGCACCGGAAACCCGAACAACCGGCAAATTCCGCGCTGGGAGCCATACACGCTGCGGCGACGCCAGACCATGGTATTCGATACGCCATCGCACCTTGAGGACGACCCCGCGCGGCGCCGAGCGGCGCCTGTTTGCCAAAGTGCCTTACGTCCAACCGGGCACGTAAGCCTTCAGACTGAAAACTATCGATGCTGCGCCTGAGTATCATCACCACTGTGAATCTTCTGCTCGTGTTTGGGGCTGCGATATCCCTGGCGCAAAACGTGCCGCCCGTAAACCGCAGTCAAAACTGCAGTACGCCTTCAGCAACCGAGAGCAGGGTGCGACTGATCACGCTTGAGCCCGGACATTTCCACGCCGCGCTGGTGCAGAAGGTCATGTACCCCGACGTGTCACCGACCGTTTGGGTTTACGCCCCGGCGGGTGCGGATCTGGATGAACACCTGAAGCGGGTCGAGGCTTACAACACCCGATCGGATCACCCGACCAACTGGGACGAAAAGCTCTACATCGGCGACGATTTCTTCCCCAGGATGCTCCGGAGAGCGGCGGGATGAGCAGCGACGTCAACGTGGTCGTCATCGCCGGCAATAACCGCGAGAAGACCGACTACATCAGCGGCAGCTTGAACGCGGGTCTCAATGTCCTGGCTGACAAGCCGATGTGCATTGATGCCGCCGGTTTTGAAAAGTTGAAGACGAGCTTCAAAACGGCGGCGCAAAAACACCTGCTGCTCTATGACGTCATGACCGAGCGCTACGAGATCACGACGATGCCTGCAAAAGGCTTTGGTCAACGACCCGGCAGTCTTCGGACGCTTAACAGCGGGCACCATGGATGAACCGGCAGTGACGAAACAGAGTGTGCACCACCTCTTCAAAAATGTTTCGGGAAAGCCACTGCGACGTCCGGCCTGGTTTTTCGATACGGCGCAGCAGGGCGAGGGCATTGTCGACATCACCACGCATCTGGTGGACCTGATTCAGTGGGAGAGTTTTCCGAACAATCAATCGCAATCAAAGACATCCGTGTATTACGAGCGCCGGCGTTGGCCCACCCTGGTGACGCGAGAGCAGTTTGCTCCGAGTTACCGGGTTGCCGGACTTTCCCGAGTATCTGCGCGGACAACTGAACCAGGAAGGCGCTCGTCGACTACTCGAATGGTGAGCTGAGCTACACGTTGAGGGGAATCCACGCGCGCGTCTCGGTCATCTGGAATTTCAGCGCCCGCCGGGAGCAGGCGATACCCACTCTCGATCAGTGAGAGGAACCAAAGCGAATGTAGTTATTCAGCAAGGCAGCACGGAGAACTACCGGCCCGAGCTCTATGTTGAGGCTGCCGGTCGCGCTAATCCAGCGTCGCTCAAGCCCCCTGCAGCAGGCCGTGAAAAAACTGCAAGTCGAATATCCGGGGTTGGAACTTCGACGCGAGGAGACCCGTTGGCACATTTGGGTTCCGGATAAACATCGAACCGATCACGAAGCGCACTTCGGTCAGGTTATGGAAAAGTTTTTGACTTTTCTGAAGGAAGGAAAGCTGCCCGCCTGGGAGGTGCCTAACATGATCGCCAAGTATTACACCACCACTAAGGCCCTGGAGCTGGCGCGGCGTTCGGCAAACTCGAAGTGACCAAAACGTTATGAAAACCGTAATCCTCGCTTTTGCTCCTTGGCTGCTGCTGTTCCTCGTTTGCAGCTACCCCTGAACCGGGATTGCTGTTTTACCTATCAGGCGATCACGAATTCACCGCTGACTACGCAGCCGGCGGCGACCCACAGCCAAACTTCCTTCGCGACGTCAAAGTCATTCCCGATGGTGCGCAGGGCGCGGGCTTTGAATGCGCCAACACGCAGCTGATGTCCTACTGGGCGCCCGGCAACATCTATGCTGAGCGCGGCACGCTGAGCTTTCGACTGGCGCTCCCGCTATCCGGTTGGCCCAACCGCGTTCCCAATCTTTCGCGTGGGCTATGCCGATCACTCGAGTTGGGACATGGTCTGGTTGCGGATCGACTACAACGGACGTGGCGGCTTCGATGCTTTCGTCACTGACATCAACCTGGCGCGCATCAGGGTTTCGTACGTCATGCCGGAGTTTCCCGAAACCGAATTCATGGGTGCATCTGGCTTTGGCCTGGGACGAAACGCGAGGCATCCGGTTTTACGTGAACGGCGTTTTGGCCGCGCAGCAGAACCGTCCGCAGTGCTCTATGCCGGGCTGGATCAATTTGGTCCCAACTCACGAACGATTGGCCCGATGCAGGTGCAGAGTGACTACAACTTCACGCGTGGCGGAGACATTGACGAGATTCGCATCTACGATCGCATGCTCTCCGATCAGAATGTCGGACTCTCGCCAAAGGAAACACGCCCACGGAGATTCCATCGCTCGCGCGCAATCTGGCCGAGCGTCAGTGGCGAGACGAGTGGTGGCTGCGCTATGGCTGGAATCGCAAAGGGAGACGCGCCGCCTCTATCTGAGTGATCAGCAAACCTCGGTGCGCAAAGTTGAGATTGATGATGTTTATGATTTGAAACGGTGGTGGTGGAAGGCGACCGACGGCATACGCGAAACTACCTGGCCGGGTGTTTACAATCGCTCGCGCCTGCCGGGACGCAACGATTATTTCCAACTGCCTGATTGGGATTGCTATTCAGAGTCAGGTAAATCCGTAACCTTCACCATGCCGGACGAACCCTGGAACCAACTGGAGATATCGGGCGCCGCCTGGGGCGGGATGTATTTGGAAAGCAAACCGGAAGAACTACTCTTCCGTCGCCCCAAGGATCAAGAGAAGACTTTCAATCGTTTGCCGAGTCCGATTCGCGGGCAGACATTGCGGTTTGAAAACGTCGAACAGGAAGAACCAATTGGAGAGTTGTCCGCGTATTACGTCGCGCCGGGCGACGAACCGCAGGGACGCACTCGCCTCAGCTATACCCTCGGTCCACCCACGCAGCCGCTCGACTCAACCATCGAGCCGATCGAGAAATTCATCGCGGGGCGGTTCACCGCGGACGAACGCTCGCTGATGGTTGCAAAAGCGGACGTTGCCAACGCTGGTGATGGGCTTACAGCAAACAGCAAACAGCCATCAGCGAAGGGCAATCCGAAATCCGCAATCCGAAATCCGCAATTTGACTCGTCGCTGCCGCTCGTTCACGTCGCGATACCGGCGGCGGGTTGGCAAGACATCAACGATGGGCTTGACGGCATTTTGATTTCCGTGCCGCCGCTGTCCGTCAAACCGACCCATGGCGAATACTTTCCGCTGAACATTCAAGTCAAGGATCCACTCTGGCCGCAGCGGAATCTGCTCGACTTCAGCTTCTCCGTGAAGCCCCGCGAAGCGCGCGCGTTGTGGCTCGACCTGCGCGATCGCATCCTGCCCCCAGGCAAGGGGCTTTACCTGACAATCGCCGGAGCGAGCAGCGATTTCGGAGTGTCGTCGCTCCTGGGCGCGCGCGTTCACCTGGTCTTCAAGCCGCGCGCTGAAGCTCTGAAGGAACACGAGCTCGATCGCTTCACCCAGGCGCGCGACAGCTACGCGATGTTGATCGAGGAACACACCACCAATCCGCGTCTTAATCTCTACAATCGTTTCGCCGCTGATGTGAATGATCTGCTGCGGGTCAACCCCAATCATTGGTTGGGCCAGACGTATTGGTACGACAGCAATCGGACGCACCTGAAACCCGCGTTCACACAACCCGTTGCCCCTGATGGCGTGCCGCTGTGGGCTTTCGCCAAACTGAGCAGCTCCGGAATCTCAAGCGCATGGTGCTGTGGTATATCGATCATCGCCAGATCGAAAACGGCGAGTTTGGCGGCGGTCTTTCCGATGACGGTGATCTGACGAACTACTGGCCCGCCACGGCGCTGTTGGGTTGTGAGCCGGAAAAGATCAAAGAGTCGCTCATGAAAGAGCTGGATGCGTTCTATAGCCAGGGGATGTTTACCAACGGATTGCCGACGATTCAGGCGGACGAGTTGCACAGCTACGAAGAAGGAATCCAGGTGCTGGGCCAGTCTCTGCTGCTCGACTATGGCGATCCCCGGCAACTAGAGCGCGCGATGGAGACGTCGCGCTCCGTAATCGGACTGACAGGAGTCAACAGCGCCGGACACCGCCACTTCAGATCGTTCTTACTACAACGGCCGGAAGCTGGCGGAAGAAGAACCGTGGGGCTGGTCCAAGCCGAGTTCCATTCTCGTGCTTCATCCGGCGATGCTGCTGGCCGACTACAACGGCAATCCGCAGCTCCGCAAATTCATCACCGAACTTGCCGACGGTTTCCTGGCCCACCGGTCAGAAGCGACCCGACGTTCAGACAGTCCATCGCGATCCGATTTGTGGATGACAAGGAAGTTCCCAACAATCGTGGTAGCGTCTTGCCGGTTTTTGGGCGGCGTGGAAATTGACCGGCGATCCGAAATACCTCGAACCGTTTAAAGCCCAAGGGCCGCGGGCGTTGGAAACCATTCCGGCGAACGCGCTCGATCAACTGGGAGTGCGCCAGACATGGGGGCAGCGAGCTAGTCGCAGATGATGAAGGGCGGTCCAGGTCACGCAACGGTCGAGCTGGTCACGCCCCAACTCGCCCAATCCAAATAGTCAGCGACTCAATCGTTCCGCCTCCGCCCAATTACGCGCTGTCGCATTTCGCCTGGCAGATGACGGGCGACAAACACCTGCTCGAGTCGCTTTACGCATCACAGATCGAGGCGTCAGCAATCGAGAGTTTATGAATACCGAAGGGAGCATGTGGATTGATCGCATTGACCTGCCTTACGGCGAACTGCAGCGCGCGCGGCTCGGCGGCATAGCCCTGGTTAGGAATTCACTTTTCCCCGGTCATGCAGTTAGTTGGACCTTCGAGCCGCCGGCCAGCGAAGAAAGCGTGGCCATTTTGATTCCGAATGCAACGCCGCAGTCACTGAAGATCGTTGTTTACAACCTGAGCCAGACGGAGGTCAAAGCGAACCTCAAGCCCTGGGATGTTGAACCCGGCCAGTGGGAACTGGTGCAAGGCGTCGATCAAAATGGTGACGACGTGGCCGATGGTGCTACCACGACCACCACCGTCGAATTCGAGCGCTCCGGGACGATTGGGCTTACACTTCCGCCACGCGTGAGCACCGTGCTGAGCTTGAAACTGGTCGCTAAGGGAATTCCCTACTGGGCGCGTCCGGACCTGGGATTTCCCGGGACGATATCGTCGTGCAGGGAGGCAAAGTTCTTGTGACCGTTCATAGTCTGGGAGCCGTGAGCACTCAGCCTACGACTTTGACGCTCGCGGATCGGAACGGGAAAGTGCTGGTGTCTGTGCCGTTGCCGCCACTTGAAGCGCCCGTCGATCTCCTGCCGCGGAGAACTACGATCACCTTCGCGTTGCCGCCGGGCACCGCGAGCGCCGGCTGCAGTATCGTGCTCGATCCAGACGGAAAGATGAAAGAGATTACGCGCGTCAATAACCAGGTAACGCTGCGATAGCTTCGTCAGAAGCACCGGTGTCAGCGGGTGCGAGATCTGAGATATGAAATTAATCAGGCAACTCATGTTCGCGATCGGGATTGTTGTCGCTGCGGCGGCGCTGCTGACGGCGCTAAGGGCCGTGCACGGACAGGGCGGGACAGCCCAGGGAACCAGAGGACGAAACGATCCGATCAACGCGAGTTAATGCGTCGCTTTGAATCGGACGCAATTGAGAAAGCGTTAGCGGAAAGCCCTCGTCGTGGGCCCGATCAGCAGCGGCGCCTGATACTGGTCCAAATCAGGGAAGATTTTCTTCAGATTCAGATCCTGAACGACGACCTGGTGCAGGCGGCGCGCGCGGATTCCCTCGATTTGAAGGTCGTAGCAAAAGGGGCGTCGGAGATCGCTAAGCGCGCCGAGCGACTCAGGGAAAATCTGGCTCTTCCTGAAAGTGAGTCTGAAACTGAAGAGACGCCGGGCGTTCCCGGCTCGAATCCTGAGACGAGCCGCTGAGCAGTTGCGTTCGTGGCTGTCAGTCCTAAGTAATTCGATCAAAGAGTTCGTAGAGAATCCGGTTTTGAAAAGAGGGGAGTGGTCGACGCGAAACTGTCAGCCAAGGCGAGCCACGACCTCGAGCAGATCAGCGAGGCGAGCAAGCAGGCAAGCGGAGCAGCGAAAAGCTGCAGCGGAACAAGGCAGCAGTCAGCCCCCCCGGCTACGCCCGCCCTCCTGCGAGCCCTGACTCGGGGCCCGGCCGGTCCGAACACGCTTCCAGCTTTCCCTGGCGCCGAGGGATTTGGCTCGACAACTCCCGGAGGACGAGGCGGCCGACCCATCTTCGTTACCAACCTTGATGATGAGGGACCGGGCAGCTTCCGGGCGGCGTGTGAAGCGGACGGATCCACGCACGGTGATTTTCCGGGTTTCTGGCTTGATCTCGTTGGCGGAAGCCGATCGTCGTCAGGAATCCCTACATCACCATCGCGGGCCAGACGGCTCCGGGCGACGGCATCTGTCTCCGCAACTATACCTTCATCATCGCCACGCACGATGTGGTTGTGCGCTACCTCCGCAGCCGCCTGGGTGATTTGAGCGGGCAGGAAGCTGACAGCATCACGCTTGCTTCAGGCGCGCGAGACGATGGTTCTCGATCACTGCTCCGCCACCTGGTCCGTTGATGAAGCGCTTTCGCTTGCCGGGAATGTTTCAACGTGACGGTGCAGTGGTGCCTGATTGCGGAAGGCTTGAACCAGAGCAAGCACACTAAAGGCGCGCACGGCTACGGCTCGCTTTCGCGGGCAAACGGCCCGGTGACCTGGCATCACAATCTGTGGGCGCACAACAATTCGCGCAATCCACGCCTCGGCGACAACTACGGCCGTCCGCCTTATCCGACGTTCGATGTTCGTAACAACGTCATCTATAACTACGGTGAGATTGCTTCCGGCTTAACGCAGGGCGTGCTCAAGGTGAACTACGTCGCAAACTACATTCGGCCGGGACCTGACAGCAAGGCCGCGACGCCGATTCATATTGGCGGCCCTTCCGATTTGCGTTTTTACATTCGCGCGAATGTCTTCGAGGGCAACACCGCTTTGACGGCAGACAATTCGCTGTTTTTCGATCCGGTGACGATCGAAGGGAAGCGACAAGTGCAAACTGTCACCGAGCCATTCAGCGCTCTGGCGGTGACGACAGTTGGCGCGAAGAGTGCTTATGAAGCGGTCCTGCTCGCAGTTGGTGCTTCACTCCCACGGCGCGACTCGGTCGACGCGCGCATCGTGGACCAGGTGCGGCGGCGCACAGGCTCAATCATTGATTCGCAGCAGCAGGTGGGCGGCTGGCCGGCATTGAATTCCCTGGCGGCGCCCGTCGACGGCGATGGCGACGGCATGCCGGACTCATGGGAGCGGCGACACGGACTCGACCCGCGTAACCCGGCGGATGGAGGGGGCGATCGCAATCGGGATGGCTACACCAATCTCGAGGAATACCTGAATGGCATTAGAGCGAAACAAAGATGGTCGCGAATCGCAGAAGACCGCAAAGTGGACTGCACCAGTTCGAATGAAACACACGCGAACGAGATTCATGGCCAGATCGATCCGGTTTCTGCCGGTCACTGTTCACTGATTTTGCTCGCGCTCTGCGTGGGCCAGGCCAGCGCCGCCGACGCCACCGTCGCGCCAAACGGGGACGGCCAATTCAAATCGATTCAGGATGCGATCAATGCCGCCCCGCAGCGAACCAGTCGCGCCAGGCCGTGGGTGATCCACATCAAAGCCGGTGTTTACAAGGAACTGATCTACGTTCAGCGCGAGAAGCGTTTTATTAGCCTGGTGGGCGACGGCCCGGAGAAGACCATCCTAACTTACAACCTGAACGCAAACCTGGTCGGCCCGGACGGTAAACCCATCGGTACTTTTCGCACGGCTTCGACTGTGATCGATGCCGATGACTTCTCCGCGGAGAACCTGACGTTTGAGAATTCAGCCGGTCCGGTCGGTCAGGCCCTGGCCATTCGCATCGAAGGCGATCGCGTTCGGTTTCACAACTGTCGCTTTCTGGGTTGGCAGGACACCATCCTGTCCAATCGTGGCCGCCACTACTTCGAAAACTGTTACATCGCCGGCCACGTGGACTTCATCTTTGGCGGCTGCAACCGCGTTTTTCGAAAACTGTCATATTCACTGCCTGCGCAACGGTTACATCACGGCCGCTTCGACGCCGTTGGAACAGCCGTTCGGTTTCGTGTTTTCCCACTGCCAGATCACCGGCGAGTCGGCGGAGGTGAAAACATATCTCGGCAGGCCCTGGCGCGATTTCGCCGCTGTCACTTTCTTGAACACCGAAATGTCCGACGTGGTGCGGCCGGTTGGCTGGCACAACTGGGACAAGCCGGCCCGGGAAAGACTTCGCGTTACGCCGAGTACAAGAGCGCCGGCCCGGGCGCGCAAAAGGTGGCGCGCGCACAGTGGTCAAAACAGCTGTCCGCAGCAGATGCCAAAAGCATTACCGTCGCGAAAGTGCTGGGCGGCGTCGACGGGTGGAATCCGAAGATTGCCCACTACCCGCAGAGTGTCAGAACAAGTCGTCCGCCGCGGCGAACGCCAAGAAAGCTGCAGCGACAAAACTGCGTTTCAAAGATCGGGATCAGAAGAGATCTCGAATACGGTCGCGGAGGTGGAGAGAGCCTGCGCCTGGATGCTTGTGTGCCGGATGGTCCCGGTCCGTTTCCGGCAGTAATCCTCGTGCACGGCGGCGGTTGGAGCAGCGGCGACAAGACGAGCGGCGTTGATCCGCTCTTCGCGCCCTTTCCCGGAACGGCGTTGCGTGGTTTTCGATCAACTACCGGCTGGCGCCGCAGCATCGTTATCCGGCCGCCGTCGAAGACATCGAAACTGCAATTCGCTGGGTGAAGTCGCACGCGGTGGAATTCAAGGTCGATCCAGCGCGCCTGGGATTGCTGGGTGAATCGGCTGGCGGACATCTGGTGACGATGGTAGTGGTGCGAGCCAAGGACGACACTCGGGTCGCCGCGGCGATCCCGTTTTATGCTCCGGTTGATCTGGAATCTGACACTGAGCGGCGTGGCGGCCTCAGCCTGTCGTTGCGAGCTCTCTTCGGACGCTCGTACGAGGTTGACGACGCGGCCGCCCAACTCCTGCGCGAAGCTTCGCCGCTCAATTACGTTGGTGCTGGGACTGCCGCCGTTCCTGGCTGGTCCATGGCACCGCGGACATGAGCGTGCCTTACAGTCAGTCGGTACGGTTGCAAGCAAAACTTCGCGCTGCTGGGGTGTCGTGCGATCTGATCACGATCGACGATGGTGTGCATCGGGATGGCGCGTTGGGAGGCGACTGATCCAACTTACAAAGACAAAGTAACCGACTGGATCGTGGAGAAGCTGCAGTCACGCACCACGGCGCCGGCCCCCGGTAACGCGGAGCTCGAAATGAATTAGAAACACCGTAGCTGAATGTTTTATTCAGATCAGCGTCTATTCGCGTGAATCCGCGGCCGATACAACGTGATCTGCTTCGAACTACCAGCCGCAATGGCGACCGGACGAAGTTGATTGAGCTACGCTGAGGAAACGTCTTCATAGGTCGGAGCGTACAGAGTCGAGACTTCGCTTGATGCGACTGAAGATCTGACAACGGAAGACTGTCCTCTAGCAAAGCGATCGCTGAAGGTAGAGCATGGCGTTTGTTTCCGCCCCAGTATTCACGATCTTCCCAGATCTCGACAGGCGTGCCGCCCCATCTCCCGCGCCGAGTTCAAGCGAGTAGCGGATCGCCGGCGTCGCGACCGTTGCTCAGAAAGATCTGATTGTACTGCAGGCATCAGTTGACCCTGAAGTTGATAGAGGCTCGAGTCGCCGTTGGCAGTTCGAGTTCACATGGCCAAACTCGTGGGCCATCTTGGTAGCGGCTAAAGTCTGTCCGTCTATTCTGCGGGTGGTTTCGGTCGGCAACAGCGAATTGCATCACCTGGGAAATAAACCGGGTTGGGGAACGCCGGCATCGAGCCGGAGTCCCTAAGGTGATGGTCGCCGCGACTAGTTTGCCGGCGTCGTTCCAACGCGGTAATTGCCGGTGGTTCCACCTTCCAGGTTGTCACGTGACACGACTAACGTCAACGTGAAGTTTGGATTGTTTTGATAAGCGACCCACTGCTGACGACCGGTCTCGGTGGCCAGAAACTCTCTCTTCCACTGTTGGTAGCGAGGCAAATACTTTGCAGGGATCTCTTCGCGAATTCCGCCCTGATCATTCGCGGCGGTCGCTCGGGAAGACTTGTCCGTGGTTACAGTCACACCATGATACGCCGCGATTAAGCGACGGGTAGGACAGCGGGAACGAATTAGAGTCAGGCTGTCGGACGAGCGTGCGACCCCGGTCTTCAGTTGCCGGTTGGTAACCGGCGCGACCAGCAGTGGAAAATATGAACAGCAGCGACGTCAGCAGAACTGCAATGACAGCAAGGCGTGGCGAACTCAACAGGCGATGTTCGGCTCATTTGTCTACCCTCTCATGCTTACGATTCACGCAGGATGAAAAACACATGGAGGCGTGTGACGCAGGATTAAGATTTTCTAAACCATCCATGCGTGAGATGTCAACATATTGTCGTACGCCCGAAAGCGAGGACAAAGCATTTATGCGTCGCCTGATCAAGCCGATTCTACCGTAACGCCATTTTTGCTGGCGTTTTTACTCGGCGGGCTTCTGCCCCTTTACCCTGAACACGCTTTTGGGATGCAGACGAGGGTGCCAGCTCCCGCACACGCCAGGCGCCGTGGCCCGGTTGGCTGGGAGATGGTGCCGCCATACTCGCGCGCATCAAACCTCCGAAGTTTCCCGCGCGGGATTTCAGGATAACTGACCATGGCGCGCGCCCGAGCAATGACGGCAACATCGTCGCCGACAATACCGCAGCCATTCGCAAAGGCCATCGAGGCCTGCCACGCTTCCGGTGGCGGACGCGTGGTGGTGCCGCCAGGCGTCTGGAAAACCGGCGCCATCCATCTGAAGAGCAACGTCAACCTCCACCTAGCCGAGGGTGCGACGCTAAAGTTCAGCTCCGATCCCGAAAAATATCTGCCCCCTTGTCTACACGCGCTTTGAAGGCACTGAGTGCATGAACTATTCGCCGCTCATCTACGCCTTCCAGCAAGAGAATATTGCGGTCACCGGACGCGGCGTGCTCGGATGGTTCGGCTGCGAACGACAATTGGTGGAAGTGGGCGCGGCGTGGACCAGGCGGCGGAGATCCACCGGCGCGAGCTGACATTACCAAGCTACGCGAGCTGGCCGAGCGCGGCGTGCCCGTGAGCGAACGAGTGTTTGGCCCGGGACACTATCTGCGGCAATAGTTTTATTCAGCCCTACCAGAGCAGGAACATACTGATCGAAGGCGTGCACGATCATCAACTCGCCGATGTGGGAGATTCATCCAGTGCTGTCGCACGAACGTCACCGTGCGCGGCGTGACGATTGACAGTCACGGCCCGAACAACGACGGCTGCGATCCCGAGTCGAGCCGCGACGTGCTGATTGAGGACTGCATCTTCGATACCGGCGACGATTGCATCGCGATCAAGAGCGGCAGGGACGCTGACGGCAGGCGGGTTCATGCTCCTTCCGAGAACATCATCGTCCGCAACTGCACGATGAAAGATGGACACGGCGGCGTCGTCGTCGGCAGCGAAATCTCGGGCGACTGTCGCAACGTCTTTGTCGAAAACTGTCGCATGGACAGCCCAAATCTCGACCGGGCGCTGCGCTTCAAGTCCAACGCCCGGCGTGGCGGCGTGATCGAAAATATTTTCATGCGCGACGTGGTCGTCGGCCGCGTTTCGGAGGCAGTGTTGACGATTGATTTTCTTTACGATACGGGCGCAGCCGGCGCCTACCGGCCGGTCCTGCGCAACGTTTCAGTGGAACGAGTGCAGAGTACGTCGAGCCCGCGAGTGATGTGGGTAGTCGGCTTTCCCGGAGTGACGATCGAAGACGTGCGCTTCAGCGACTGCATCTTCCGCGGAGTCGACACGGCTGAGGTGATGAATCACGCCGGCTCGGTTTCGTTCAAGAACGTCACCATTGAACCGGCTAAAAAGAGTCGCAGCATCAACTCGCCGCAGACCACGCCCGGCCCTTAGAGTCAATCTCGTGTCTCCGTGGTCACTCGAGTAGACCAATAGCCAGGACGCCGCTTTCTGATGTGCCACGGCGACGATCACAGTCTCGGACTCACCGGGCAAATAGAATATGTTGAATGGGAATCGCTGAAGGACAAGCTTGCGAGTTCCATGCTGGGCCAATGGATAACTGCGTCGGAGCCTCCAGGATTCGGGAGATCGAATTGTTAACGGCGTGCGCAAAGGCGGTGGCGCTTAGCGGACTGCGTTCGTAATACCATTCACGCGCTTGCGCGAAGTTCGGCGCGAGACTCAGGGTGAAACCTAACCCTCATTCGACTGGCCGAATAGCTCCGCGCGGACTTCTTCCCAGGGAATCAATTCAACGGTTCCTGCCTCGATCTCAGCCACACGCCTTTTGATCTCTTCGACCAGGCTGCTTCAACGTCCGGCTCCGAAACGGGGTCAAGCGTCTCAATGAGTAATCCAGCCAGGGTTGCTCGATCTCGCTCTGGCAATTGCGCTGCCTGGCGAAACACTTCTTTGAGATTACGTTCCATTACGAATAGTGTACTCCGAATTTGATATCAGCAAGAAGGGCAAGGGGCCTGTGGGTCCGCTGGCTGCCCGAGCCTACGGCGCCGTCGGTTTGGGAGCGGCCGCCGGCGTTGGTGGCGTCGCTGGTTTGGGCGCCGGGAGCGGTGTGGCGTAGATCTTTATGAGGATCATCGAAAAGTCTTTTCCGGTGCGCTGGTGCGGCGTGCCGCGCGGCACCACAATCAGATCGCCTTTGGTTATTTGAAATGTCTGGCCGCCATTGATTTTCGGACTGCGCCACTCCCCGGTTCAATTTCGTGCGGCGCGTCCAGTCTGCCGCCGAGCGTAAGCGTGGCTGTACCCTCCAATACATAATAAACATCGTCGGAGGCGTCATGGAGCTCAGCTACCGCAGTCGGGCGGCTCTTGTCATGCTGCACCGCGACGCGCGTCTGCATTCCTTCGCCGCCGATCAGATCCTCGGCCTTGTTCTCGGGTTGCAGCTTTGCGCTCCAGGTCGGAAACCGACTGCGCCGGCATAACGACAAACGGGCGCGTTGGAGTACTGGGAGCACGCTGCGGTTCAGGCGACTGGCCTGCCGAACTTATAGCCGTGATGACTACGATTAAGATCATCTCCGGAACGTGCTTCATCCTTGCGAGCATTGCCAACATCGTTTGATTCATCCTTTCAAGGTCTCTTCTGCCGCAGACACCCAGTCCCTAACCAACGTTTCAAGCTCGTTACTGCGATAAGTCCTATCAACCACCGCGAAAGATCCTGAGCTGCCTTGAAGTTCTCAAACTCCGGCGGCAGCTTTCTGCCGTCCACGTATTCGTTGTAGAGCCAGGGATCGCCGATGGCGAAGACAACGCCGCGTCCCAGCTTCGCAGTTGCCATGATCACATCGCCGTTGTGTCGCATGAGCTGGTCTGGCTGGCGGCGAAAGCGTCAGCAGTGGAAATCTCTTTCAGGTAAAGCCTGTTCGGCGGTCTTGAAAATCGGGTTGCCGCGATCACCGGAACAGCGCCCATGCGCAAAATCATTTCCCTGCACCCGGTTCTTGCTGTCCTGGTTGAACTGAATGCCAAACTGCTGCGGCTAACTGGTTGAAGTGTTCGAACTCCGCGTTCCCTCGCATCGTTGCCCATCAGCACGAGGACGCCGCCGCCGCCTTTACCCATTCGGTAATTGCTTTGACATGCTGCGGCCCAATGAAGTTTGGTTTTTCAGTCTCGGTTTGTAGTGTCGGGGTCGACGATGATATAGATGTCAGTTGTTCTTCAGAGTTCGCGGCGGTTGGTCCATCGGTCAGCGTTTGCGTCTTCGCGCCGAGGTTCTGGAATACGTTTCCCCAGAAGAAGAAACCGCTGTTCGGCCATTTCGTCCCACTTGTAATGCCAGCGAGCGGTGCGTCCGGTTGCGTCCTGTTTGACTTCATTATTGAAGAAGCTATCCAGCGTTACCGTCTTGCCGCGCCGCGCGGCAGTCGGGGCAACGAGCCCAAGCCGGCTAAGATCTCCATCTCGTTGCTCGCCATCAGGAACGCGCCGACGCCCTTCGGATCGTTGGTCACGATCTTCTCGCTTAGATAGTATTCATAACTCCCGTCGCGATATGGGTTCCCGCCGAGACCGCCGACGCTGACTGTGCCCTCCAGATTCACTTTGTCCGCCCGGTTCAGTCTTGATGAAGCGTTTGACAATGCCTCGGTATCCTTTCTGAGCCACCGGCAAGATATGGATCGGCCGAGATAATCTTTGCGGACACCCTTGGCCAGAGCGTAAACAAACATGCAGGAGACCGAAGCCTCGAGATAGTTTCCTTTCCGGCTGCCCTGATCGAGCACTTCATACCAGAGCCCTGATTTTGGGTCCTGATATCTTTTGCACTGCGTCTGCCAGTCGTTTCGAGAATCTGGATCAGCGCGCCGCGTTGCGGATGGTCCTGCGGGAAAGTAATCCAGAGTGTCCACCAGCGCCATCGCGTACCAACCCATCGCGCGCCCCCAGAAATTTGGCGAACGTCCCGTGGTCGGATTGGACCAGCGCTGCTTTCGCGATTCGTCCCAGGCGTGATAGAGCAGTCCGGTCTTCGCGTCCCGCGAGTGGAGTTCCATCAGCACGAACTGCCGCGCGATGTCGTCGAACGCGGCGTCTTCATGAAACGTCGCGGCGTATTCGGCGTAGAACGGTTCACCCATGTAAAGACCGTCGAGCCACATTTGCGATGGATAGATTTGTTTGTGCCAGAAGCCGCCTTCGGACGTGCGCGGGTGGGTCTTCAGTTGTTCGCGCAGCAGACGCCGCGGCCTTGCGATATTTTCCTGACCGGTGACCTTGTAGAGCAGCAGCAGGAGTCTTGCCGTTGTTAATGTGGTCAATGTTGTATTCGCCGATTTCGTAGGTGCGGATCGTGCCATCGTCTCTCACAAAGCGATCAATGCTCTGCTGGATGAACCGGAAATATTTGCCGTCACGCCGTGTTCAGCCAGACGCCTTCCATTCCCTTCAGCACCACGCCCTGATCGTAGCTCCACCTTTCAGATCCGCCGGGTTGAAGCTCCCACGAGTCTTTCCAAGCGATCCATTACCGTCGCCGCCATCTGTTCCGACAGTGGTGCGCTTTGCGCGTAGGCCGGCGACGATCCGGCCAGCAGCAGAATCGAGCAACACGCAGAGCACCGGCAAAGCGAACTCAAGCGCCGTTTCTCGCCACGGCAGCGACCAATCGCCGAAACGAGATTTGCGCGCAACGCGCCTTCACTTATAGGAGCATGCATGGAATGGTCATACCTTTCGCTGGTTTATCCTGTAATCTTCTGCCGTCGCTGATTTGAAACCTATCGTGGAACTGGTAACATTCACTACCCGGGAAAACTCAATAGCCCATCTGAATTGACCTTTGTGTTAAACTCAGCGCCCGAAAAGGCGATAGTGGTATGACCGATTCCAACAAACAAGAAATTCAAGACGATCGACGCTGATCACCGGGTACTACTGCCGAGGAGGTCATCTCGCAGCTTCGGGAAATGATCCATCGCGGCGACTTGCGGCCCGGCGATCGGTTGCCGCCGGAACGCGACCTGGCCAAGATTTTGGATGTCAGCCGGCCCAACTCTTCGCGGCGGAATTCGCTCGCTCGCGGCGGTTGGCGTGCTGGAGTCGCGACAGGGCGCTGGGACTTTCGTGGTCAAGTCAGATGGTCCACCGGCGCTCGACAGTAGTCCGCTCCGGCTGATGGCTTCGCTCCATGGGTTCACTTCAGCGGAGATGTTTGAAGCGCGACAGTCGCTCGAGATGGCAGTTGCCGGCCTCGCCGCCGAACGTGCAACCAGCGAACACATGGCTTTGTTGTCGGAAGAGATCACCGGCATGTACGCTTCCCTTGATGATCCTGAACAGTTTCTCGTTCACGACATGCGCTTCCACCAGGCGGTTGCATCGGCTTCGCGAAATCGCATCCTCACTTCGCTGATGAACATGGTCGCGACGATTCTTTTCGATGTCCGCAGAAAGACCGTCAAGCGAGCCAGAGACCTGAAAGAGTCCGCGGAAATGCATCGTCACATCTACCGGGCGATTCGCGCGCGCGATTCGGAATCTGCGCGTGCCGCCATGCGCGACCACCTGACGCTGGCGCAGAAAGCGCAAGCTGCAGAGGAGAGCTTGACGGTCAGGCATTCTGGCTTCGCAGCCCGTCAGATTGTGCGCAGTCCGCCTCAGCCGATAATTCGACCAGCTGATCATGCCCAATAACAAATAGCTAGCGCGAAAGCGGAGCGGCGCGCTTCCTAACGGCCGCGACGGTATGCGCCTGCCGCTTGTGCGATCTTTCTCCGGCTGGCCTGATCGAATTGCCGCAAGGTCAACGAGGTCAGCGCCGACTCCGAGCGCAAATGCCCCGGCGGCAATGAAACCCGCCGCGGTGGCGAGCGAGACGCCGCCCGTCGGAATCATCTCGATCTGCGGGCAAAGGCGCTTTGAGCGAAGCGAGATACTTGGCGCCCCGACCGCGCCACAAGGGAAAACCTTGACGGCGTCGGCGCCAGCCTGCCCACGCGGTCACTACCTCCGGTCGGCGTCAGCGCACCCGGGAAAGACTCGGCAATCGATTCTCGCAGACAGAACTCAATCGTCTGCAGGTTCAGTGATGGACTGACGACGAAGTTCGCCCCGGCGCGAATACAATCTCGAGCGGTTTCGGCATCCAGCACGGTGCCCGCTCCTACGAGCACTTCATCGCCATAGCGACTGGCAACTTCCTCGATCACTTTCACTGCGCGCGGCACGGTCATCGTGATTTCCAGAATCGAGAGTCCACCGGTCTTGATTGCTTCGATCACCTGAATAGCTTCCTCGGGAGACGCCGCTCGCACCACCGGAACGACACCAACTTCGCATTGATGCGACTGCAAGACATCCGACTTGTTCATGTAGCTTTCCCAGTAGGACAGACATTCCTGTCTTTCGGTCAGTTTGCTTTGCCTTGAGGGGTTGAGTCTGCACCCGACAGGACAGACAAGAATGTCTGTCCTACCTCGCGACTCGCGCGCCGCCGCCCTTCATCACGCGTTCGACTTCGGCAAGCGTCGCCATGGTCGTATCGCCCGGCGTAGTCATAGCCAGCGCGCCGTGAGCGGCGCCGCATTCAACGGCCCACTGCGGGCCTTGTTCATCAGGAACCCGTAGATCAGTCCCGAGGCGAAACTGTCGCCGCCGCCGATCCGATCGTAGATCTCCAGATTCTCTCGCGTTGCTGACTGATAAAGTTCAGCCCCGGCGTAGCAAACAGCGCCCCAGTCGTTTACGGTCGCGGTCCTGGCGTTCCGTAAGGTGGTGGCAACGATCTGGAGATTGGGAAACTCTGCAATCGCCTGCTCGATCATTTTCCGAAAGTTGCCTGGATCGAGGCTCGAAAAGTGTTCGTCGAGTCCCGGTACGTCGAAGCCGAGGCAGGCGGTGAAGTCCTCTTCGTTGCCGAGCATCACGTCAACGAGCGCCGCGAGGTCGCGATTAACTTCCCGCGCGCGCGTCTTGCCGCCAATCGACTGCCACAGGCTGTCGCGGTAGTTCAGATCAAATGAAACGATCGTGCCGTGGCGCTTTGCCGCTTCCATTGCTTCTTTGGCAACTGCCGGCGTCGTCTCGGAGAGAGCGCAAAGATGCCACCGGTATGGAACCAGCGCGCGCCTTCCGCGCCGAAGATCCTTTCCCAGTCGATGTCGCCCGGACGAAGTTGCGAGACTGCGGTGTGACCCGCGATCAGAGCAACCGCGCGCGCGCGCGCACTCCGTAGCCGCGTTCCGTGAAGTTCAACCCATTGCGCACCTCGCGCCCGACACCGTCGTAATTGATCCAGCGAACGTGCGACTGGTCCACGCCGCCCTGATAGATCAAGTCCTGCACCAAGCCGTCCCACCGGATTGTCGGCGAGCGCCGTCGACCAGAGCGGTGTCGAGTCCGAAACAACGTTTCAGTCCGCGGGCTACGTTGTACTCGCCGCCGCCTTCCCAGACGCGGGAAGCTGCGCGTCGTGTGAATCTCGATCATCGCCGGGATCGAGCCTGAGCATCACTTCGCCCAGCGAGACGCAGTCCCAGCGACAATCTTTTTCGCTTTGATTTGCGAGTGGTTCCACCATCGCTCGATCGCTCAATCCCGAGGCGATTACAGTCTCGCCGGCTCGAGCTTCGGTACCAGCAAAGTGAATTATCCCGAGCGCGACCAGGTATGCGGACCCGCAGGCGATGAAGATCGGCACATAGTTGCTGTGCGCGTTGCTTGTAGTACATAGCCGGTTGCCGAGGCAAACAGCGACCCACCGATCGCCCCGGCCATGCCGCCGATGCCCACTACCGAGCCCACTGCGCGACGCGGAAACATATCAGAAGCCATGGTAAAGATATTGCACGACCATCCTCTGATGTGCCGAGGCCGGCGATCGCGATCAAGATAACCGCGACCCACATGTTCGTAACAAACGCCGCCAGTACCACCGGCACGACGCAGATGGCGCAAATCAGCATTGCGGTCTTGCGGGCTTTTATTGACTGGTCCAGCCCTGCCTGATCAGACGGGAAGACAACCACCCGCCGCCCACGCTCCCCACGTCCGCCAGCACATAGACCACGACGATTACCGGGCAGGCTCAGTTGCCGCAGACTGATGGTAATTCGTGTCAAGAAACTTGGCGAACCAGAAGAGGTAGAACCACCAGACCGGATCAGTCAGAAACTCTGCCGATGGCAAATGCCCAGGTCTGCCGATGTGGCAGCAAACCAGCTCCAGGCGATCTTTCGTTTCCGACCTCGCTCGGATCGCTCTTTATATGAGCCAGTTCCGCCGGCGATAGGCGCGGGTGTTCTTCAGGCCGCCGGTAAACTGGTAACCAAAACATTAACCAGATGAAGCCCAGCGCGCCGGTGGCGATGAATGCGCCTTGCCAACCATAGTGCGATACGATCCAGGGAACAGTCAGCGGAACAATGATCGGGCCGAGGTTTGAACCGGCGTTGAAAATGCCGGTGGCGAAGGCGCTCCTTCTCTTCGGAAACCACTCGGCCACGGTCTTGATCGAAGCCGGAAAGTTTCCGCCCCTCGAGGCCTAAACCAAATCCCGCGATGCCAAAGCCAACCGCTGAGGTGGCCAGCGCATGCGCCATTGCGGCAAGGCTCCAGACGATGACTGCCAGCGAAAGACCTTTGCGGGTGCCGAGCCAGTCGCGATTATCCGCACCGACCACCAGCAGACTAATTGCGTAGCGCGACCGTGAAGGCGAGTAACTATCCAAGCCGTACTGAGCCTCGTTCCAGCCGATGCTGCGTTGAGATCCGGAGCGAGGAATCCCAGGATCTGCCGGTCGGACGTAATTGATCGTCGTCGCAAAGAACAACAGGCGCAGATTACCCAACGGTAACGCCCGATTCGAGCGCCGATGTTTCGCAACCGGGGCAACTGGCGCGGGCTGGCGAGAGCGGCGTTCCGATCTCGGATGAAGATTGCAGAATGGGCTTGCTCGGATCAGCCATGCTTCTCCAATGTAACGCAAACTGTTAGTTTGCGTTCGCCTCGGTAACGGTCGCCTTACGAAAAATCGCGAAGCGAATTGGAAATCGCAAACCAACAGTTTGCGTTACAGACTCAGCACGTCGGGTGACAAGCTATTCACGCCTGTTGACGCGAACCGGTATTTGCGGCCAGTCCGGCGTTGTCGTTAGGACTTCGACGCCGCCGTTCAGAGCTATACAAGTCTCCTCCACCTTTGTCCCCGTGATTGAAGGATTCCAGGCAAACGCCTGAGTTCGAGTTGCACTCGCTCAGGCAGGCGGGGTGCGCGAGCCCAATCACGCGTGCGGTAGCCCGATGGCTCCGCCCTGGTGATGCAGGCGTTCCTCATCCTGATAACCTTACTTCAGCGTAAGTCATGGCCGCGAGTCGGTAGAGGTCGGCGCCGCTCGCCTGCGCGCGCGTTGCGTCAAGCAGTCGAGCGTTCACGCGCGCCGCTGCCTGCGTCCGCCGCCGCAGATCGTCGGGTAGGGCGCCGCTGCACACGATCCGAGTCAAAGATGCAATCAATCCACCGCGTTGGGCACAGACGACGATCATTAAGAGCTTGCGCCAGGGTAGGTTCGTCGGGACCGGATGGCGATATTTTTGAATTCGTTCGTCGGCTGCAACCAGGGTCACGATCAGCACGAATGCCGTGCACCGAAAGCACATCAGCGACGCGCCGCGCGATCTCACACTCCAGTTTCTCCCGGCACAAGATTTTTGGCGAGCGTGCCGATCGCCTGCGCGGTCTCGCTCCCAAGCGATCGAAATCTTTCGATCTCGGAGTTGGTAGCTGAGAACGGCAGCGCGCGAAAGCCGCCTCAACTGACGGTGCAATCGAGACCCACGCCGAGGTCAGAACCAAGCGCGCCGTTGCCGAGGAGAGCAACGGCACGAGTCGCCACATAATTTGGGCGAAGCCTTTTCTTCTTCCATGAGAATTCAACCGGCTCAAACTCTTCGCCGTCGAGTTCCTCGCTAAGCAAGCGCGGCATCTCGATGCGGCTGCCGAGGACAAAACGCTTACCGTCGTTTCTGACCAGGAGCGCCGCGACGCCTGCTTCGCGGCTCAGGTCCACGCCGTTCGATCCTCCGGCCGTCAACCATGAAAATTATGCTGTGCAGCGATGAGCACTCCGCCCAGATTGTTTGCGGCCAGCATGTCAACAACCCGGTCGGTCTTCGCGATGATCTCTTCGCTTTTGTCCACGTCGTCTGCCGAAACGTAATGACGTAATGACGTAATGACGTAACGCAAACTGTTAGTTTGCGGACTACTGCGCCCAGGGTGTGACGCCGCAAACTAACAGTTTGCGTTACACAGATCGAACCTACTGATTGACTCCACTCGCCAGAAAGCCGCCATCCACCGTAAGAATCTCGCCGGTCACGAAGCTGGCCGCGTCGGAGGCAAGAAACACGGCAGCGCCGGCCAGCCTCTTCAACCTTGCCGAACCGCTTCATGGGAGTCCGCAAGAGAAACTCACGACCACGCTCCGGTCTCGTCCAGTAACTTTTCGTTGAGCGCGGTGCGGAAGACGCCGGGCGCAATGCGTTGACAGCAGAAACTCCGCGGGCGCCCATTCGACAGCCAGTGATTTTGTCAGTGACGCAACGGCGGCCTTGCTGGCCGAATAAGCGGCCACTTCCGTAAAGGGCGACGAAAGTTGAGAGGACGCGATGTTAATGATGCGCCCATACTTTCGCTCGAGCATGTGTCGGCCAAAAACCGACAGGCGCGCAACGTGCCGGTCAGATTTGTATCCATGATGGCGTTCCAGTCCTCGTCCGAAAAATCAATTGTCGGCGCACGCTTTGTGCGACCAGCTGAGTTCACCAGAATGTCGACCTTGCTCGAAAGTCCGCTGACGGCTTCTCTCAGGCAGCCGTTGTAGAGGGATGGACGGTCGGAGACGTCGGACGTGACGCGCAGCGTCCGGCGCCCCAGCGCTTCAATTTCGCCGGCGGCTGACCTCCACCTGTTCGATCGCGGCGCGATGTCGGGTATGACGTCTGCGCCGGCTTGGGCCAACCCGTGCGCGATTGCGCGGCCAATGCCGGAGTGTGCCACCGGATTACGACCGCTACCTTGCCACTGAGATCCAAAGGAGGGTAGTTCATCTATGGTTTGGTTCTGCTGAACGAGTTAGAGAAAAATAACCTGTTGCGACCACCAGCGCGGCAGCCGCGTCACTTATCCCGGCCAGACCTTTGGCCCAACCTTTCTATCACACTCAGTCGGACAGCCGATGAGGACTTAAACTATCTGGCTTGAGATTGCGAACCCGTTTACCTTGAAAGGTCTTACCAATCATCAACGCGGGTAGGATTGTGTAGCACCGCTGGGTGCTTTCCGTCAAGATCTTTTCGCAAAGCGGCCCGGGTCTCGGCACGGTTTATGCTCTGACTTGAGGGTTTGTGCTGCTTATGGACTCCGTCGATGTGCTAAATACATCGGTTGCTAACCTGAGAATGGTTTGCTGATCCAGTTCAGCTTGGGGGTGGATCTCCAGTTAAGCGCCTTGCGCTCCCGTGCAGGTGCACAGTCTTTCGCGAGCTAGCCGCGATGTCCCGGGTCCCCAAACCACTTGCTGCTGAAACAGGAAGTTGAAGCTTTTGTCCACTACCATTTCGGAGAAGCTGGATCGTCGGGCGGCGGGGCGCAATATTTGGTTGCGTCCGCCCGAGGCACCTTCTCGCCGTGGACGTTGCATCACTCGCAGTCCGGGAGTTCAACCGGCGAAGCGCTTCCGTCAGAAGAAGCTGTTGGGCGGGCACAGTTCGAGTGGAGCCTCAGGAAGCGGCCAGGAACAAGGCGGGTGACCTGGTCATGATCCTGCTCGGCGGTCGCGGCGCGCAGGCGCTCTACCGGCTGCTCGGCAAGTTGGCGCTTACGAATGAAGTCTGATCAGCTGCTAAGCCGGCTTCACCTTTTTACCCAGGACGCGCTGGCGCCGCTCGCAGGATGAATAACGGCTTGAGCTTTGTGCGTGATTTTGAACGGTTGCTGGGCAGTGCCTTTTTTGAAAAGGTGAAGAGCTTTACGCCGATGCACACGGACACAGAGGACCATGGAAGCGGCGATGGCGCAATACCTCGGAAAACTCGGAATCCCTCGGCGGCATTGATCTCTTTTTTCTGGGCCTGGGCCCGGAGGCCGGCGCGGCGTCTCATCTCGCTTATATCAAGCCCGGATCCGGTGCAGAGCGTTGCATGACCTGGCGGGAGTCATTCCAATTTCTTCGAGCATCCTTGAGCACCACGTTAACAAGTTCAAAGTCGGCGGCAGCACAGTGACCCCGAGCGACGAAGCGGAGTGCCGGTCGGCAACGCACATTCTGGACACTGGGCCCGGCCGCAATTCTCAAGTCGAGAAGGATTGTGCAATCGATCGTGGATGCGAGCACCAGCACCGGGCAAACGGCAATGCTATCGTCGAATCCTTGAAACCAACATTTCTACTAACTCGCTGCAACGAGCGGCTCAACTCGACGAAAACCCAGGACTATGGTTGCGCCTGCATGGCAACCTCCGATCGCTGATCCTGCCGGATGTGCTTGAGAATTAGAGACTGGGCCGGGAATTTGTTGTCATATGTCGACTACTTGCATCACAGCACCAACGCCGATAAGCGAGTACGCGATCGTCGTTGACCCAAGAGACAATCTCGCGGTCGTCAAAAAAGAGACGCAGCCGGGACTGGAAGTCACCGCTTGCCGACAATCGAATGGTGCGCGTCGTTGCCACTATTCCTCCCGGTCACCGTTTCGCCATTCAGGACATCCCGGCCGGCAAATTCGTTTTGCAGTATGGGCAGCCCATCGGAACGTCGCTGGGCATCAGGCAAGGCGATCAGATCACGCACGACAATATGTCTAACGAAGTTCCGGTGATCCGCGAACTGCTCTGGCGAACCTGTCAACCCCGCCGCCTGATTACGATCCCTCCTGCCGAGCGCGCAACCTTTATGGGCTTTCGCCGTCCTGATGGACGAGTCGGCACTCGCAACTATGTCCTGATTGTGCCCACCAGCATGTGTGCCAGCCATGAGGCTCAGCAGATCTCGATGATCGCTGAGTTCACGCTCTACAATCGTCAGAAGTATCCGAACGTCGACGGCGTGGTCGCAATTCCGCATAACAAAGGCTGCGGGTGTCAGGATGGCTCAACGCTCGACGTGATGCTGCGCACGCTTTCCAACTATGCGTGACCACCCAAACGTCGGCGGCGTGATCCTGATGGATCTGGGATGCGAAAAGACGAATCTCGCGTATGTGGAAAAATATCTACTCAAACGTGACAAGCCGTTCAACAAGCCCATTGCCAAGATCGGTATTCAGGAGGTTGGCGGGACTGACGCCGCGATCAAACGCGGACTGATGAGGTTGCGGGCATGCTGCCGGAAGTGAATCGCACGGCGCGCGAAGAAGTCTCACGTAGCCGAGTTGGTTTTGGGAGTGAAGTGTGGTGGATCCGATGGTTTCTCCGGTATCTCCGCAAATCCGTCGCTGGGGCGCGCGGCGGATACCTTGGTTCGTTCCGGCGGCACAGTGCTGATCACGGAGGTGCCCGAGTTTTGTGGCGCCGAGCAATATCTCTTGGCCAACCGCGCGAAGAACGCCGAAATTGGCCGGGCAATTTACCGTTTGGTGGACTGGTGGCAAAGAATACGCTTCGAAGTTCGGCGCGGTGCTCAATCAAAATCCGAGTCCGGGTAATATCGCCGGCGGCTTGCTTAATCTCACGGTCAAGAGCCTGGGGGCGATGTCGAAGGCGGGAACCACGCGCGTCGAAGGCACCGTTGAGTACGCGGAAACGCCGAAGTGTCATGGACTCACATTTGATGCAGGGACCGGGTTACGACCAGGAGTCTACGCCGGGCCTGGTTGGCGCGGGGGCGACTGTCGTCGTGTTCTACGACCGGACGCGGCACGACGATCGGCAATGCCATTACACCGGTGATCAAGCTGGCGTCGAACACGCCGGTCTTCGAGCGCATGTCCAGCGACCTCGACCTCTCGGCCGGCGGCGTGATTGACGGTACAGCAATACGTAACTGAACGAAGTAC
>ERZ1370068.3706-contig-2807_pt1 | contig 39090 bp, 43 predicted proteins | sample MGYA00561227_ERZ1370068 | MGnify/ENA primary metagenome ERZ1370068 (study PRJEB38410, sample SAMEA6850437) | metagenome | study: Metagenomic assessment of the ecological functions of the soil: analysis of the soil microbiota associated with the...
TGGCGTCGAACATCGGCGGCATGCTGACACCGCTCGGCGATCCACCGCTGTTCCTCGGCTACCTGCAGGTGTGCCGTTCACCTGGACCTCTCCGGCTGCTGGCGCCCTGGGGGCTCCAGGTCGCGCTGCTGCTGGCGATCTACTTCGCCTGGGATACGCGGCAATACACGCGGCGACCGATCGCCGCGTTGCACCGCGACCGGTCGCAGGTCGAGGCCTTGCGTCTGCGGGCGTGCCCAACGTCTCGCGCTGGGGCTCGTGGTCCTCGCGGTCGCGTGCCTGGGCGCGCCCTGGCGCGAGGGCCGCCATCGTCGCGCTGGCCGCCCTGTCCCTCTGGCGAACGCCCCGCGCGATACGTCGGGCCAACGGCTTCACGGCCTATCCCATCGTGGAGGGTGGCCGTCCTCTTCTTCGGGATCTTCCTCACGATGATTCCCGCGCTGGAGCTCTTGCGGCTACAGGGCGGCGAGCTCGGCGTGCGCGAGCCCCGGCACTTCTTCTGGGCCTCCGGGCTACTCGTCGTTCCTCGACAATGCGCCGACCTACCTCGTGTTCCTGGCGCTCGGACAGAGCCTCGGGTACGCTCGCGAGGTCGTGGGCGTCCCGCACGCGATCCTGGCGGCGATCAGCGTGGGTGCCGTGATCGATGGGCGCCAACAGCTACATCGGCAACGCGCCCAACTTCATGGTGAAGTCGATCGCCGAGGAGCAGGGCGTGACGATGCCGAGCTTCTTCGGCTACATGGCTCTACGCGGCGGGATCCTCCTGCCGCTGTTCGTGATCGTCACCTTCGCGTTCTTCTGCGGCCGGCCTTCAGGCTGGACGGCCCGCTAGGCGACCAGGGACAGCACTCGTTCGGCGGCCTGCTCGACGGCGGCTTCCACCGCCGGGAGCTCGTCGCGCTCGAACGTGGTGAGCACGTGGTCCGGAACGTCGGCCTTCTGATCGGGGCGGCCGACGCCCACTTTGACGCGCTTGATCTCCTGCGTGCCGAGCGCGGCGAGGATCGAGCGGACCCCGTTGTGGCCACCGTGGCTGCCTTTCATGCGGAGTCGTACGGTGCCGAGCGGCAGGTCGATGTCATCGTAGACGAGGATCATGTCGGTGGGATCGGCATCGACACGCCGGAGCAGCTTGGCGACGACCGGCCCGCTCTCGTTCATGAAGGAGATCGGGCTTGATCAGGCGGATCGCCTCGCCGCGCCACTGACCACGGGCAACCACCCCGGGCCATCGCGTCGCCAGGACGCGCGGAACTCCCGGCCAGCGCGTCGAGGACGCGCTGGCCCACGTTGTGCCGGGTGTCCCGATACTCTGGACCGGGGTTTCCCAGCCCGACCACGACGCGGGCCACGCGGCCCTCGGCCTGCTACTTGTCCTTCTCGGACTTCTCGGCCCGCGCCGGCCGAGCCGGTCGCTTGTCGTCGCCGGCCGCCGCTTCTTCCTCTTTCGGCTTGCGCTCGGTGAGAACCTCCGGCTCGGTGACCGCCGCCGCCGCCAGCGCCACCGTCGCGGCCACTTCCTCGGCCATCGGCGGCGCGACCGTGGCGACCGCCTGCCCCGGGTCGTTCAGGATGCGCACGCCCTCCGGGCGCCCGAGGTCGGAGACTTTCAGGACGTCGCCGATCATGAGCGCGCTGACGTCGGCGTCGATGCGCTCGGGAATCGCGCGTGGGCACGCACGACACCGCGAGCTCGTAGAGCACGAGGTTGAGGATGCCCTTCTGCTCGCGAACGCCGGCCGCCTCGCCCACCGGCCGCACGGTGACGTGCACCGTGATGGCGCGGTCCGCGGAGACCTCCTGCAGGTCGACGTGGAGCAGCTGCTCCGGTGACGGGATCGAACTGGAGCTCGCGGATGATCGCGAGCCGCGCGCCGTTGCCCGCTTCACCGTCGAACTTGAGGCGTGAGCAGCTGCGTCGGTGCCCTCGTGGCCGTGGATCATCCGCAGCACGGCCTTCGGATCGACCGTGACGGTCTCGGCCTTCTGACCGTCGTAGAGGACGGCCGGCACCGCGCCCTCCCGGCGCAGGCGCTTCGCGACCTCCTTGCCGGTCACCGTCCGTCGCTTGATCGTCAGTTCTTGCATCGCCATGGCTGGCTCCTCTTCGCGTCGAATTACGCGAACAACGTCGAAACAGACTCCTCGTCGTGGATGCGCCGGATCGCCTCGCCCAGCAGCGGGGCGACCGTGAGCACCGTGATCCTGCGACGACAGGCGCTTGCCGTCGGTCAGCGGGATCGAGTTCGTGACGACGACCTCCTCGATCGGCGAGACCTTGATGCGCTCGATGGCCGGGCCGGACAGCACCGGATGGACGCCGCACGCCAGGATGCGCCGGGCGCCCCTCGCGCTCGAGAGCGCTCCACCGCCTGCACCAGCGTGCCCGGCGGTGTCGATCATGTCGTCGATGACGATGGCGTCGCGTGCCCTTGACGTCGCCGATGAGGTGCATGGCGACCGCGCGACGTTCGGGCCGTCGCGGCGCTTGTCGATGATGGCCAGGCCCGCGTTGAGCCGCTTGGCGATCGCGCGCGCGCGCTCCACGCCGCCCGCGTCCGGCGCGACGATGACCGGATCGTGCAGGTCCTTCTTCTCGAGATAGTCGATCATCACCACCGGGCGCCGCGAAGAGGTGGTCGACCGGGATGTTGAAGAAGCCCTGGATCTGGCCGGCGTGCAGGTCGAGCGCCAGCACCCGGTCGACCCCGCCGCCGTGCAGGAGGTCGGCCACGAGCTTGGCGGAGATCGGCACGCGCGACTGCACCTTGCGGTCCTGCCGCGCGTAGCCGTAGTAGGGCAGCACCGCGGTGATCCGGCGCGCCGAGGCGCGCTTGAGCGCGTCGATCATGATCAGCAGCTCCATCGAGCGTGTCGTTCACCGGGGGCAGGTGGGCTGGATGACGAACACGTCGGCGCCGCGAACGTTCTCGTTGATCTGGACGTACACCTCGCCGTCCGAGAAGCGCGTCACCTCCGCGTCGGCCAGCGGCACGCTGGAGGTACTGCGCGATCTCCTCGGCGAGCGGCCGGTTCGCGTTCCCGTCAGCAGAGCTTCAGCTCGTAGCGCCATCGTCTGCCTCGCTCTAAAGTGTGGTTGGGGCGGGAGGATTCGAACCTCCGAATACGGGATCCAAAGTCCCGCGCCTTGCCAGCTTGGCCACGCCCCAGCGATGTGTCCTCGCATCCGACGGCTCACTTTACCGTATCCGTATCGCGGGACCGCGCAGGACCGACGGCCCAGCACGCCCAGCGAGCCGCGGCCAGACCGGTCGCCGGATCTGCCGCGCGTGATCGTACGAGCGCGCCACCCCGAACACCGTCGAGCCCGCTGCCCGACATCACCGCGCCCAGAGCGCCCGCCGCCATCGAGCGCCGCGCTCCATCTGCTCGACGTCCGCGGTACCGCGGCCGCGGCCACCGCGCTCGAGCTTGTTGCCGAGCGCTCGCCGCCACCGACCGGCTCGGCTGGCGGCTCCGGAGCGCGGCCACCATGCCCCGGCCGCGCGCCGCCCGTCAGAGTACACGCCGGCGTGCACCCCGCCGTACATCTCGGCGGTGCTCGACCGTGACGCGCGGGTTCACGAGCACCAGCGCGAGTGCGCAGCGCCGCCAGCGGCTCGAGCCGCTCGCCCGCGTCCGGTCCCCAGCGCCGCGCCGCCGTCGGAGGAAGAACGGCACGTCCATCCCGAGCGTCACCGCACACCTCGGCCAGGCGCTCGCGCGACCAGCGCGGAGTCCCCACAGCCGGTTCAGTCCGACGAGCACCGCCGCCGCGTCCGCCGATCCGCCGCCGAGTCCCGCGGCCACCGGAATTCGCTTCTCCAGCGTGATCCGCGCGCCGCGCCGCTCAGCGGCCCGATCGCGCAGCGCCGCCGCCGCCCTGAGGGCCAGATTGGTCCCGTCCGTCGGCACATCGGAGGCGGTGGTGCGAAGCTCCAGCACGTCCGCGTCCTCGAGCACCAGCCGGTCGGACAGATCCACGGCCTGCATGACCGTGGCGATCTCGTGGTAGCCGTCGTTGCGCCTGCCGAGCACCTCCAGCGTCAGGTTGACCTTGGCCGCAGCGTTGAGCACGAGGCGACGGGCCGTCCCGACCGCTTCGACAAGACATCGCACGATAGCATGGGCCTCGCCGAGCCGTTCAACGGATGCCCTGTATTTTCGCGCCCTTCGGAATCGCCAGCGTGAAGCGCTCGGCCTCGATCCCGCTGCCCTCGACGAGGTTCTCGTAGCGCGACGGACGCCGGTCACGTACGACTGCGCCGCCTCGACGTCAAACCCGGTCAGAGCGCCGGCCCGCATCACGCCGGTACTCGATCGAGCGCGTTGAACGGGCTGCCGTAGATCTCGAGTTGGCGGACCGTGCCGGTCTCGAGGTCGAGCCACACGCGCTGCGCGCCCGGCGGGACTCACGAGATCGAGCGACGGTCCGTGCGTCGTCGGGCGGCAGGAGCTCGGCCGGACGTGAGATCAGGCGGGGGCGCGGCGCGTCCGGCGAGCGCCGCGACGAGGTCCTCGGGCTCGAGCGGGAGGCGGAGGGCCTTCTCGATCGTCTCGGCGGTGGCCGGTCCGACCTGAGCCTCGTTCTTCAGCGCGTCGTACGCCGTCGAGCTCGGCCCTCGTGAACGGTGACGACTCGAAGCGGCGGACCGAACGGCGAGAGCACCTCGAAGCGGATCGAGCGCGGGCGCCTTCGCGAGGAGGACTCCGCGCAGGCGCATGTCGCTCGCTGCCCCGCTTCACGGAGATGTCGGCGAGGGCGCGGAGGTCGGTGAACTCGCTCGCCAGCGGCTGGCCAGGAGCGCGACGGCGCGGCGCGCGTCCTCGCTGATCGGCTGCCTGGCGACAGCGGTCGCGCACGCGGCGACGAGCGCCAGCGAGCGCGACGAGCAGAGAGGCTACTGAGAGGCCTTCGAGCGCTCACCCTTGACCCGGCCGCTGACGGTCCCTGCAGGTCGTCGACCTTCTTCTTGACCCCGTCGGCCGCCGGGTCGAGCTGCAGCGCCTTCTCCCACGCGGCGAGCGGCGTCCTCGTCGAGACCGTTCTTGACGTAGCGCGTCGCCGAGGTGCTCGTAGATGACGGGATCCGGCTCCTTGGCCTTCGCCACCGCGCGCTTGAGCTCGCTGCAGCGCCTCCGGGATACCGCCCCTGCTGGTAGTACGCCCAGCCGAGGCTGTCGATGAAGTAGCCGTTGTCGGGCTCGAGCGTCGAGGGCCTTGTTGATGAGCTGGACCGCCTCGTCGAGGTTCTGGCCGCGCTCGGCGTACATGTAGCCGACGTAGTTGTAGGCCTCGGCGTGCTTGGGATCGAGCGACGATCACGCGCCGGAACGTGCCGACTGCGTCGTCGAACTTCGCCTGCTTCTCGTAGACGACGCCGAGCTGGAAGTGCAGATCCTTGCTGCTTGTCGTCGAGCGCTCAGGCCTTCCTTCAGCGTCGTCGGCCGCGCGATCGTACTGCTTGGCGCGGTAGTAGCGCCGTGCCGAGATAGAGGAACAGCTCGGGCCGCTTGGGCTCGAGGTTGACGGCCTCGCGGAGCGTCGCGATGGCCTCGTCGTAGCGCTTGGTCGCGGCCGTGCAGGAAAGCCGAGCTGGACGCGCGCGTCGATGGACCGCGGATCGGCGCGCAGGATGCGCTCGAGCTCGGCTTCGCGCTCCGCGTCGCGGCCGCCGTCCATGTACGTGGTCGCCAGGAAGTAGCGCGCGCGCAGGTTCGACGGCTCCAGCGCGACGACCCGCCGGAACGCGTCGATGGCGCGGTCCCACATCTTCTGCTCGTAGTAGACGGCGCCGAGCTTCATCCACACGCGCGGGTTCGCGCGGGCGAGCCTCGGTCGAGCGCCTCGAGCTCGGTCTGCGCCTCCGCGGAGCCGCCCGAGCCGGATCAGGAGGTCGCCGAGCCGCTCGACGAACGCCGGGTTGTCCGGGTTGGCCTTGCACGGCGCGCCGGTACACCTCGATCGCCTCGTCGCTCTTGCGGACGCGCCTCCGCGTAGACGTACGCCGAGCGCGCGTCCAGCGCGCCGTCGTGGTCGGGGTCGAGCTCGACCGCCGCGGTCAAGCGGGCGATCGCCTCGTCCCACGACTCGGTCTCGATCGCGAGGCGCCCGAGGAGGAACTGCGCCTGGGCCAGCCGGGGCTGACGCTCGGCGAGGCGCAGCAGCGATCGCTCCGCGCGCGGTCGTACGCCTTCTGCTCGACCTGGTAGCGGCGCCAGCGTCAGGTAGGGCTCCTCGGCGTCCGGGTTGAGCGCGATGGCGCGCTCCAGCTCCGCCTCAGCCTCGGGGAACTTGCGCTGGGTGCGCAAGAGCTCGGCGAGCGTCATGCGCGCGTTGACGCTGGTCGGGGCCAGCTCGACGGCGCGCGGGCCGCGCTCACCGCCTCGTCCACGCTGTCGACGCGCACGAGCCAGCTGGGCGTAGCTGGGTCCAGAGCACGCCGGAGTTCGGGTCGCGCTTGAGGGCGACGCGCATCGGAGCGGCGACCGCGTCCTTGAAGCGCCCGCCTGGATGTGCATCTGCGCGACGGAGTAGGCGTAATACGCGTCGGCCTGCGGGTCGGCGGCGGCCGAGCGGCGCGGGACCTGGTCGTCCCCGGTGGACACCCGGGGTCCCCGGCGAGCAGCGCAGCCGAGCCAGGACTCGTCGCCGCGAGCAGTGCGGACAGCCTGGGCCAGGCCTTCGTCAGGAGCCGCCGCGCGGCGGCCGCGAGGCTCGGGTCGGGAATGGCGCTGGCGGCCTGCGTCGATCTCGCGCTGGGCCCCGGCTTCGAGCGGCGCCTGCCGCTCGACGGCGGCGCGGACCGTCGGCGCCGGCTCGATCGGTCCGGCCACGAGGCGCAGCGAGCGGACCGCGGCGAAGCGCTCGCTGAGACGGCGGGTCAGCTCTTCACCGCGCAGGGTCAGCTCGTGCAGCCACGGGCGAGTTGTCGACCGCCACGGTGAGGCAGCCTTCGGTGAAGCTCCGGGGTTGGGCGCGCCGGGCCGCGTCGGCGCCGACCACGTCCGACCACGCGCGGCGAATGCGATGCTCGAGCAGGCGGTCCCGCAGATCGGGCACCGCGCTCAGGATCAAATCGGCGACGGCGCGCGGTGACCGGTTGTCCATGGTCTCGTATCATACATCCTTCATCCATTCCGGAGGCAGCGCCGCGACGCGGATGAGATCCCTGATATAGTGGCGTCAATCATGGCGAAACCGAGGCGCGGTGAAGCGCTCGGAGCTCACCATCGACGACCTCGCCTTCGGCGGCGAGGGCGTCGGCCGGGTCGAGGGCTACGTCATCTTCGTGCGGGGCGCCCTGCCCGGGGATCGCGTGCGCGTGCGAATCGTCGAGGCGCGCTCGCGATTCGGGCGTGGGGTGATCCGAATCGATCGAGTCCCCGTCCGCCGATCGGGTCGAGCGCGCCGTGCGCCTACTTCGGCCGCTGCGGCGGCTGCCGTCTCCAGCACCTCGCGTATCCCGCGCAGCTGGCGTTCAAGGAGAAGCAGGTGCGCGATTGCCTCCGAGCGCATCGGCGGGCTCGGCGATTTCGAGCTCCGGCCGATCCTGGCGGCGCCCGATCCCTACGGCTACCGCAACAAGATGGAATTCACCATCGTCCGGCCGGGCGCGGGCGACGGGCCGGCCATCGGCCTGCATCAGGCGGACCGCTACGACGTGGTCCTGGACATCGATCGCTGCCTCCTGCAGTCGGACACGATGAATGTCCTGCTGGACGAGCTGAGGACGCAGGCGCGCGCGCGGGCAGCTTTCCGTCTACGACCAGCGACTCGGGCGAGGGGCTCTTGCGCTTCGCGACCGCTGCGCGAGGGCCGGCGCACCGGTGAGGCGATGGTCAACATCGTCACCGCCGCGCCGGACGTGGTGGCGCTCGGACCGGTGGCGGAGCGTCTTCGCGCGCGGGTTCCGTCCGTGGCCAGCGTGGTCCTCAACGTGAACGCGAAGAAGGCCTCGCGTCGCGGTGGGCTCGAGGAGCATCTGCTGCTCGGGCGCGACCACATCCGCGAATCGCTGGGCGGGCTCACGTTCCAGGTTTCGGCGAACTCCTTCTTCCAGACCAATACGGTGCAGGCCGAGCGGCTCTTCGCTGTCGTCGAGGCGGCGTGCGAGCTCACCGGCCGCGAGACCGTCGTCGACCTCTACTCGGGGACGGGCGCCATCAGTCTCCTGCTGGCGCGCCGGTGCCGCTGCGTGTACGGCATCGAGGTCGCGCCGGCGGCGGTGGCCGACGCCGTGCGCAACGCCCGCGAGAACGGGATCGAGAACTGCACGTTCCTCCCGGGCGAGGTGCGCCACGTCCTGCCGACGCTGACGCGCGACGGTGTCCGAGCCGGAGGTTGTGGTGGCGGACCCGCCGCGGGCCGGATTCCATCCCAAGGCGCTCAGGCGCTCGCCACGCTGGGGCCGGAGCGCCTCGTGTACGTCTCGTGCAATCCCTCCACGCTGGCGCGCGATGTCGGGGACCTGGTCCGTCAGGGCTATCGGCTCGAGTGGGTCGAGCCCGTCGACATGTTCCCGCAAACGCCGCACATCGAGGCGGTCGCGCGTCTGCATCGCGCGCCGTGAGGATCTACCTGGCGCGCCGGCTGGCCCAGGCGCTCCTGGTCCTGCTGGGTGTCTCCTTCATCGTCTTCTTCATTCTGTATCTCACCGGCGATCCGGTCCTGATCCTGCTCCCGCCCGACGCCACCGCGGAGGACGTGCAGAAATTCCGCGAGGCGATGGGCTTCAACGATCCGTTCGTCGTCCAGTACGGTCGCTTCCTCGTCGGGGCGCTGCGCGGAGACTTCGGCCAGTCGGTTCGCCACGGCGAGCCGGCGTTCAGCCTGGTCATCGAGCGCATGCCGGCGACGTTCGAGCTGGCCGGCGCCGCGCTGCTGGTCGCGCTCGGCCTGGCGATCCCCGCCGGTATCGTCTCCGCCGTGCGGCGGAACACGCTGGTCGACTACGTCTCGACGGTCGTCGCGCTGCTCGGGCAGTCGATGCCGACGTTCTGGCTCGGCATCATGCTGATCCTCGTCTTCTCCGTACAGTTCAATCTGCTGCCGTCGTCCGGCCGCGGCTCGCTGGAGCATCTCGTGCTGCCGGCGATCACCCTCGGGCTCTTCACGACGGCGCGCATCACGCGGCTGACGCGCTCGGGCATGCTCGAGGTGCTGGGCCAGGACTACATCCGGACGGCGCGGGCCAAGGGCGTGAGCGATCCGCCCGTCGTCTGGAAGCACGCCCTCAAGAACGCCGCGATCCCGATCGTGACCATCGTCGGGATCGAGCTCGGCACGCTGCTCGGGGGCTCGGTCATCACCGAGACGATCTTCGCCTGGCCGGGTGTCGGCCGCCTGTCGGTGCAGGCGATCTACAACCGCGACTATCCCGGTGGTGCAGGCGGCGGTGTTCCTCCTCTCCGTCGACGTTCGTCCTCGTCAACCTCGTCGTCGACGTGGTCTACACCTACCTCGACCCGCGGATTCGACTGCGATGACGCGCGCACGACCGGCAAGCCCATGTCCGCTGGAGGCGGAGCCGGCTCGCGTCGGCTGCTCAGGTCCCAGCCCGCGGTTCGCCAGCCGCGCCTCGTGGGCCCCGCTCCAATAATTCTGTTCATTCGCGGCGTCTCGCCCGCCGGCGGACGGCGCTCTTCGGCCTGGTGGTGGTGACGCTCGTCGTCGTCGCCGCGCTGGGCGCGCCGTGGATCGCCGCGTACGACCCGACGGAGCAGGACATCACGAACCGGCTGAAGCCGCCGGGATCGCCGGACGCCGCCGGCCGGGCCCACCTCCTCGGCACCGATCATCTCGGCCGGGACATCCTGGCTCGAGTGCTCTTCGGCGCGCGTCCCGCCCTGATGGTCGGCTTCGCCGCGGTCGCCATCTCGGGCGTGCTCGGCATGATGGTCGGGTTGGTCTCCGGCTACTTCGGGGGACGCGTCGACGACGTCTTCATGCGGCTCGCCGACATCCAGCTGGCGTTCCCGTTCATCCTGCTCGCCATCGCGGTCATCGGCGTGCTGGGACCGAGCCTTCCGGTGATCATCGTGGTGATCGGCGTCTCGAGCTGGGTCGTCTACGCGCGCGTGGTGCGCGGGGCGGTGCTGTCGTTGCGCGAGCGGGAGTTCGTGCAAGCGGCGCGCGCTCTCGGAAGCCGCGACGTCCGCGTCCTGCTGCGCCACATTCTGCCGAACGCCTTCACCCCGTGGCTCGTCGTCGCGACGCTCGACATGGCGCGGGTGATCGTGATCGAGTCGGCGCTCTCGTTCCTGGGGCTCGGCGTCCAGCCGCCGACGCCGACGTGGGGCGGGATGCTGGCCGATGGCCGCGTCTACATCTCGACCGCGTGGTGGCTCGCGACGTTCCCCGGCCTGGCCATCCTGGTCACCGTGCTGGGCATCAACCTGTTCGGCGACGGACTGCGCGACACGCTCGATCCTCGTCTCAACCTGTAGCGTCGGCGTCCGGTCGCGGTGGCGGAACGGCCGGGGTGTGGGAGGGGCCGAGACGACCACGCGGCACGCGCTCGCTTCCCCCTGCGCGGCTGGGCTCCAACCAGACGCCGGCTTCTTCCGCCGCCGCTCGGGAGGAACGGGTCCCTTCGACCCCTCCCACACCCCGGCCATTCCGCCACCGCGACCGGTGGTCCGCGTCAGGGACGGCGGGATCGGTGGCGCGCCTGCATGGCGCGGGCGAGCAGGGCGAGGGCGGCGGCGGGGGCCGTGAACCAGAGGGCGCCTGATCGGACGCCGGCGAGGCGTTCACGATCAGGAATGCGCCGCCGCCGATCAGGGCGGTCAGAGGAGTGCTGCGGTCGTGCGGTCCGCCACGCGGCGCCAGCCCAGGCCGGCGATCCCGAGCGCGCCGAGCGCTCCGATGGAGTCGAGGGCGACGTCGGCGACGCTGGCCGACCGGCTCGGGACGAAGGACTGGTGCGCCTCGTCCAGGGCGGCCCACGCCACGCTGACCGCGAGCGCGATCAGCCCGGCGTTCCGCGGGTTCACGCCGCGGCCTCGGACGAGGGCGCGGAGCCAGAGGGCGGCGAGAATCGCGTACTCCGAGAGGGTGCGCGATCTTGCGCACGAGCCAGTGCAGGGCGTCGAGCTGGGCCGGCGTGGCCCACGGCGCGAGGCCCTTGAGGATCGGCAGCAGCCAGCTCTCAGTGTGCGGCGAGCTCGCGGCGTCGGAGGAAAACCCGACGATGAGGGCCATCCAGAGGACGGGAGGGAGCCAGTACTTCGAGTGCACGCCCCTATGGTACAAATGTTGACCATGACTCGAGTCGACTGGAGCTATCACCGGAAGGGCTGAAACTCCTGCGCCAGAGCGCAGGGGTTCCTTGCGAAGAAGAAGATCGCGGTCATCGAGACGGTCGACACGCGTAAATCGCCCATCGTCGGCGACGCGGCCCTGGCCGTTGCCCGGGACGTCGACCAGATCTACGTCGCCAGAGGCAAGAAGGTGATCCAGATCGACCTCAAGGCGTCGCGGCCGGGGCGGGCCGAGCTCTGGCGCTACTGCTGGGGCCCACCGGCGGCCTCCGGGCACCGACGCTCAGGATGGGTCGCACGCTCCTGGTCGGCTTCAGCGAAGAGGCGTACGCGAAGATCCTCAGGTAGAAGGCGGCCGGGCCCACCGGCCGTGCTACAGTTGCCGCGATGCTCGGCGGGATCCTCGACGATCTGCTCACTTCCGCCGTCGACGGGGCCGATGCATCACGGCGACACGTCACTTTCCCGGCGCGACCGCCGTGCTGGTCGCCGCTCCCGTCGTCGCTCGACCCCCGCATCGCCGAAGCGCTGCGCGCGCGCGGCATCGAGCGAGCTCTATTCGCATCAGGCGCGTGCGTGGGAGCTGATCGAGAAGGGCCACCACGTGGTCGTCGTCACGCCGACCGCGTCCGGCAAGACGCTCTGCTACAACCTGCCGGCGCTGCAGGCGCTCGTGCAGCAGCCGGACGCGCGCGTGCTCTACCTGTTCCCGACCAAGGCGCTCGCCCAGGACCAGCTCGCCGAGCTCGAGGCGCTCGCGCAGCCAGCTGCCCGAGATGCGGATGTTCACCTACGACGGCGACACGCCGCAGGACGCGCGCCGCGCCGTGCGGGCGCGCGCCAACCTGGTCCTCACCAATCCGGACATGCTGCACTCCGGGATCCTGCCGCACCACACCAAGTGGGCGACGCTGTTCCAGAACCTCAGGTACGTCGTCATCGACGAGCTGCACGCGTACCGGGGCGTGTTCGGCAAGCCATCTCGCCAACGTGCTGCGCCGCCTGCAGCGGATCTGCCGTCACTACGGCTCGGCGCCGCAGTTCATCATGGCCTCGGCGACCATCGCCAATCCGGGCGAGCTGGCCCGCCGGCTCACCGGGCGAGCCGGTCGAGGAGATCACCGAGAGCGGAGCGCCCGACCGGGGACAAGATCTTCGTCTGCTACAACCCGCCGGTCGTCAATCGCGAGCTCGGGCATCCGCGCGCCGTATCTCGGTGAGGCGGCCAGGCTCGCCATCCGGCTCCTCCGGGAGAAGATCGCGACCATCATCTTCGCCCAGAGCCGGCTCGCCGACCGAGGTCCTGCTGACCGCGATCAAGAGCGGCGTCGCCGACAAGACGGGCGACAGCGGCATCGTGCGCGGCTATCGCGGCGGCTATCTGCCGACCCGCCGACGGGCGGTCGAGCAGGGGCTCCGCGACGGGCGAGGTGCTGGGCGTCGTCTCCACCAACGCGCTCGAGCTCGGCGTCGACATCGGCCATCTCGACGTCGCGGTGCTCGCCGGCTATCCCGGCGGCATCGCCGTCGCTCTGGCAGCAGGCCGGGCGCGCCGGCCGCCGGAGCGGCCGGTCGGCGGCGCTCTTCGTGGCGACCAGCGCGCCGCTGGACCAGTTCATGGTCACGCCATCCCGATTACCTCTTCGGCACGCCGCCCGAGCACGCGCGCGTGAACCCGAACAACCCGTTCATCCTGGTGAACCATCTCAAGTGCGCCGCGTTCGAGCTGCCGGTCGGCGACGACGAGCGGTTCGGCGAGCTCGACGTCCGCGCGCTTCCTCAGGCCGCTCGAGGACGAGGGCGTGCTGCACCACACCGGACGCCGCTGGCACTGGGCGGCCGAGACCTATCCGGCCGACCACGTCTCGCTGCGCACGGTCACCACCGACAACTTCGTCGTCATCGACACCACGGCGCGCGACGAGAAGCAGACGAAGCGGCGTCAGATCATCGCCGAGGTGGACTGGGGCAGCGCCTTCGCGACGATCTACCCCAAGGCGATCTATCTGGTGGAGAGCGAGCCGTTCGAGGTGCAGGAGCTCCACTTCCGCGAGGACGAGGAGAAGGTGGCCTACGTCAAGCGCGTCAACGTGGACTACTTCACCGACGCGATCAGCGCCAAGGGCGTCTGGATCCTGCAGCGTCTCGCCGACCAGTCGCATCCCGCGTACGTCGCCGAGCAGGGCGAGGTGCTGGTGGCCGAGAGGTCGTCGGCTTCAAGAAGATCAAGATGGGCACGCTCGAGAACGTCGGCTCGGGCGAGGTGGAGCTGCCCCAGCAGGAGATGCAGACGACGAGCCGCCTGGCTCACCGTGCCGCCGGCAACGCTGGCGCGGGTCAGCCGCTCGCGCGAGGAGCTGATCGACGGCCTGCGCGCGGTGACCTATCTGCTCCACCACCTGGCGCCGATCTTCCTGCTCTGCGACATCCGCGACCTCGGCTCCTGGCTCGGCGACACGACGCCGGTGACGAGCGGCGCGGTCGCGACGCGCGAGTCGGCCAAGCGGCGCTTGATAGAGGCCGAGCAGTTCAACCCGACCATCTACCTCTACGACTCCCACGCCGGCGGCATCGGCCTCGGCCGAGCACCTGTTCGAGATCCTGCCGGATCTGCTGCGCCGCGGGCTCGACACGCTCGAAGGCGTGCGCCTGCCAGGCCGGCTGTCCCTCGTGCGTCGGTCCGGTGAACGAGGTCGGCCGTCGGGCCAAGTCCACCGCGCGGTCGCTCCTGCGCGCCCTGACCGACTGACGTCGCGTGGCCGCTCACTCGCTCGACGACCTCCGTCGCGTCATCCGGCGCATCGAGACCCGGCGCCCGCAGCGCCCGGCCCCGCGCCCATCGAGGAGGTGCTGGGTGGCGAGCTCGTCGACACCGGCTCGGGGCCGCTCGCTGGTCGTCCGCCGCGAGTTTCCGCTCTCGCACCGCCACGGCCGCCAGCGGCTCGGCGCCGCGCTCGAGGCCCCGCTCGAGCTCCTGAGCGCGATGACACGCGCGGAGCAACCGCTGGCCGACGCCCGGCGGCTCCTGTTCCTCGACGCCGAGACGACCGGGGCTTGCCGGCGGGACCGGCACGTACGCGTTCCTGGTCGGCGCCGCCTGGCTCGAGGACGACCGCCTCGTGCTAGCGCAGCACTTCATGCGCGATTTCGACGAGGAGCCGGCGCTGCTGGCGACGCTCGAGCCGCTGCTCGAGCGCGCGAGCGGCGTGGTGACCTTCAACGGGTCGACCTTCGACCTGCCGCTCCTGGAGACGCGCTTCATCATGGCCCGCGGCCGCTGGCCGGCCGCGCTGCCGCACCTCGACCTCCTGCGTCCGGCGCGGCGCGTGTGGGCCTCGTGCTTCGCCGATTGCCGGCTCGCGACGCTCGAGCGCGAGGTGATCGGGCTCGTGCGCGACGACGACATTCCCGGCGGGTTCATCCCGCCCTCTATTTCGACTATCTGCGCTCGCGGCGGGCGGCGCCGCTCGCCCGCGTGCTCGCCCACAACCGCGACGACGTCCTCACGCTGGTCGGGCTGCTCGCCTGGTTCGGGGGAGCCCTGACCACCCACGAGGCGCTGACGCCGGGGAGCTGGGCGGGCTCGGCCGACTCTGGGAGCCGGTCGACCTCGAACGCGCGCTGGCGTGCTATCGCGGCGCCCTCGAGGCCGGGCTCACGGGCGCGCCGGCGCAGGCGATCCGCCTCCACCTGGCGCGCTGGGAAAAGCGGTTCGCCCGCTGGGACGCCGCCTGCTCGCTCTGGGAGGAGGCCGCGCGCCACGCCGGGTTCGATCCGCGGCCGTGGGAGGAGCTGGCCAAGTTCCACGAGCACCGCCGCCGCGACTTCGTCACGGCGCGCGCCGTGGTCGAGGACGCGCTGGGGCTCGCCGAGGCCGTGGGCGCTCCGCTGCGGACTGTCGACGCCTTCACGCACCGGCTCGGCAGGCTGGAGCGCCGCGTGACGATCGCCGCCGGCCGGCTGGCGGAACCGGGCGCATGACGCCAAGCGGCCCCGACCCGCGCGCCGTGTGAGCCGGGCCGCGCCGGCGAGACTCCGCACCCTCACCCTCGCCGAGCGTCCCGACCTCGCGCGCGCGGTCCGTCGTCTCGTCGGCTCGATCTGGCCGCGGGAGATGGAATACATCCACCACGACCCGGTCTGCGGGCGTCACTGGGGCGCGCTCTATCGGGAGTTCGCTGAATTCCAGCCCGTGCTGTGCAACGCACGCGGCGCCGTGGTCGCCGCCGGCTTCGCGATCCCCTGGTGTGGAGCGGCCGCGTTCGCGATCTGCCGTCGGGCGTCGACGGCGCCCTCGAGCGAGGCGTGCGCGGTCGGGCGAAGGGCCGGGCGCCGAACGCGCTGTCAGCCCTCCTGGCCGCGGTGGCGCCGGGCCGGCAGGGCCGCGGTCTCAGCGCGAGAGTCATTCGTGCGATGGCGGTCGTCGCGGCGCGGCACGGGCTCGACGTCCTGATCGCGCCGGTGCGGCGCGACTCTCAAGCACCGGTACCCGACGACGCCGATGCGTCGCTACGTGCGCTGGAGGAGGGAGGACGGCGCGCCCTTCGATCCGTGGCTTCGAGTCCACTGGCGTCTGGGCGCGCAGCTTCTTCGCGTGGCGCCGCGCTCGATGGTCGTCACCGGCACGGTGGCGGAGTGGGAAAGCGTGGACGACGATGACGTTCCCGGAGAGCGGCCGGTACCTCGTTCCCGGGGCGCTGGCGCCCGTGGCGATCGATCGCCGGCGCGATCGAGGGCGCTATGTCGAGCCCAACGTCTGGATGCGCCACCCCGTCATGCGGGAAACGTGACGACGTGCAGCACCTGCGCCTGGGGCCGGACCCGGAGACCGTTCGGGTAGGCCGCGGACGAGAGGCTGCGAGGAGTGGACGCGGTGGCCAGAGGGTAGGCCGAGGCAGTAGAGGCTCTCCGAGCCACGGAAGTAGCGGCGGACGATCACGGCATCGCCGGCCGGGTCGGGTATGAAGGTGACGTCGTCGGGCCTGATCATCACGCTGACCCTCGCTCCCGCCGCGCGCCCGTTCGGGTTGGCGAACACACCGATCTCGGTCACCACGCCCTGCGCTGTCACCAGACCCGGCAGGAAGTCGGCCGCGCCGACGAACTCGGCGACGAACGGGGTCGCCGGGTTGTGATAGATCACCTCCGGCGCCCCGATCTGCGCGAGGCGGCCGCCGTGCAGAACGCCCACCTGATCGGCGAAGACGAAGGCTTCCTCCTGATCGTGAGTGACGAAGATCGCCGTCGTGCCCGTGGCGCGCAGGGATCTTCTCGACCTCGTCGCGCATCTGTGCCCGGAGATCGGCGTCCAGGTTGGAGAAGGGCTCGTCCAGGAGGATCAGGGACGGCGCCGGCGCCAGCGCCCGGGCGACCGCCACGCGCTGTTGCTGACCACCGGAGAGCTCGTGCGGATAACGGCCGGCGAAGTCGGTCAGGCCGACGAGGTCGAGCACGCGCGCGACGCGCGCCCGCCGCGCCTCCCGGCCCGCGCGCTCCAGCCCGAAGCCGACGTTCTGCGCGGTGGTGAGGTGGGGAAAGAGCGCGTAATCCTGGAACACGACGCCGACGCCCCGCGCCTCGGGCTCCACGTGAATCCTACGCTCCGCGTCCGCGACGGTCCGCCCGGCGATCGCGATCCGCCCCTGATCCGGCGTCTCGAACCCGGCGATCAGCCGGAGCGTCGTGGTCTTGCCGCACCCCGAGGGCCCCAGCAGCGCGACGATGCGGCCGCTCTCGACGGTGAAGGACAGCCCGTCGGTCGCCGGCGAACGGTCGGGCCCGAAGCGCTTCGTGACGTTTTCGAGCTCGACGAGCGCCATTCGATCAGGCCTGGCCGTCGCTCACGGCACGGGGGTGAGGGGGTCTTGCCGTCCAGGACCGCCAGGCAGTTGCGGACGGCGAGCGTCGCCATCGCGACGCGCGTGTCGAGCGATGCGCTCGCGATGTGCGGCGCCAGCACGACGTTCGTCAGGGGACGAGCCCGGGATGGACCTTCGGCTCCTCCTCGAACACGTCGAGTCCGGCGCCGGCGATCCAGCCCTCTTGAAGGGCCCGGACCAGCGCGGCTTCGTCGACAACCGGCCCGCGCGCCGCGTTCACGAGGATCGCCGACCGCTTCATGAGGCGCAGCGTACGCGCGTTCATCAGGTGGCGGGTCTCCGGGAGGAACGGCGTGTGGAGGCTGACGAAGTCGGATTCCCGCAGGAGCGTCTCGAGCTCCACGCGGGACGCGCGCAGGTCACGCTCGGCGGCCGCGTCCGCCTGCACGGCGTCCTGATAGAGCACCCGCATGTTGAAGCCGAGGCGCGCGCCGCGCCACGGCGCGCCCGATCCGGCCGAATCCGACGATGCCGAGGGTCTTTCCGTAGACGTCCGCGCCCCAGAGGAGGTCCCAGAGCCAGCGGTCCCACTGGCCCGAGCGCACGAAGCGGTCGGCCTCCACCACGCGGCGCGCGGACGCCATGAGGAGCGCCCAGGCGAAGTCCGCCGTGGTCTCGGTGAGGACGTCGGGCGTGTTGGTGACGACGACCCCGGCGCGCGGGCGGCGTCGACGTCGATGTTGTTGTAGCCGACCGCCACGTTGGCGACGACCTTCACGGTGGGCGCCGCGGCGGGACCTCGTCGTCGATCGCACTGACGATGTGGCAGATGAGGCCGTCCTTACCCCGCAGGCGGGCGATCAGCTCTGGCCTGGGCAGAACGTCCTTGCTGTCGTGGTAGTCGACCGAGATCTCCTTGGGGATCAGGGCGAGCGCTTCGGCCGGCAAGACGTTCGAAACCAGGAGACTTTTGCCCATCGATTTCCCCTTCCGGTTTTTCCGCTTGCTCGACTGTCGAGGCGCCGGTACATTAGCACTCGTTTGACGTGAGTGCTAAATGGTTCTCGAGGGGTTCGGGATGGCCAGACCCGCCGCGAGGAAGACCGGCGCGACACCAACACAGCACGAAGGAGGCAGAGACACCATGAAGATTCGTCCGCTGCATGACCGCATCCTCGTCGAGCGGCTCGAGGAGAAAGAGGTCAAGAAGGGCGGGATCATCATCCCCGACACGGCCAAGGAGAAGCCCCAGGAGGCCAAGGTCATCGCCGTCGGCAACGGCAAGGTCGACGACGAACGGCAAGAAGATCCCGCTCGACGTGAAGGCCGGCGACAAGATCCTGTTCGGGAAGTACTCGGGCTCCGAGGTCAAGATCGACGACAAGGAATATCTCATCCTGCGCGAGGAAGACATCCTCGCCATTCTCGAGTAAGGAAGGACCGTCATCCATGCCGAAGCAGCTCAAGTTCGACGAGGAGGCCCGGAGCGCGCCTGCTCAAGGGCGTCAACATCATGGCCGCGGCCGTGAAGGCGACGCTGGGCCCGAAGGGCCGCAACGTCGTCATCGACAAGAAGTTCGGCAGCCCCACGATCACCAAGGACGGCGTCACCGTCGCCAAGGAGATCGAGCTGAAGGACCCGTACGAGGACATGGGCGCGCAGATGCTGCAAGGAGGTCGCCTCCAAGACCTCCGACATCGCCGGTGACGGCACCACCACCGCGACCGTGCTGGCCCAGGCGATCTTCCGCGAGGGCCTGCGCAACGTGACCGCCGGCGCCAACCCGATGGGCCTCAAGCGGGGCATCGAGGCGGCCGTGGAGGCGGTGAGCGACGAGCTGAAGAAGCTCTCCAAGTCCACCAAGGACAAGAAGGAAATCGCCCAGGTCGCCACGATCGCGTCGAACAACGACAAGACGATCGGCAACCTGATCGCCGAGGCGATGGAGAAGGTCGGCAAGGACGGCGTCATCACGGTCGAGGAGTCGAAGTCGGCCGACACCGTGCTGGACGTGGTCGAGGGCATGCAGTTCGACCGCGGCTACCTCTCGCCGTACTTCGTGACCGACGCCGAGCGCATGGAAGTCGTGCTCGGAGGATGCGCTCGTCCTCATCCACGAGAAGAAGATCAGCGTGATGAAGGACATGCTGCCGCTGCTCGAGCAGGTGGCGCGCTCCGGCAAGCCGCTTCCTGATCATCGCCGAGGAAGTCGAGGGCGAGGCGCTGGCCACGCTGGTCGTCAACAAGCTGCGCGGCACGCTGCACACGGCCGCGGTGAAGGCGCCCGGCTTCGGCGATCGCCGCAAGGCGATGCTCGAGGACATCGCGACGCTCACCGGCGGCAAGGCCATCACCGAGGACCTCGGCATCAAGCTCGAGAACATCAAGCTGGAGGATCTCGGCCGCGCCAAGAAGGTGGTCGTGGACAAGGACAACACGACCATCGTCGAGGGCGCCGGCAAGCCGAAGGAGATCGAGGGGCGCATCAAGCAGATCCGCGCCCAGATCGAGGAGACCACGTCCGACTACGACCGCGAGAAGCTGCAGGAGCGGCTGGCGAAGCTGGCCGGCGGCGTGGCGGTCATCAAGGTCGGCGCGGCCACCGAGACGGCGATGAAGGAGAAGAAGGCGCGCGTCGAGGACGCGCTGAACGCGACCCGCGCGGCCGTCGAGGAAGGCATCGTGCCCGGGCGGCGGCGTGGCGCTGCTGCGCGCGTCCAAGGCCATCGATCGGCGTGAAGGCCGAGGGCGACGAGAAGGTCGGCGCCATGATCGTCAAGCGGGCGCTGCGAGGAGCCGATCCGCCAGATCGTCGAGAACGCGGGCCTCGAAGGCAGCGTGATCGTCGAGAAGGTGAAGAGCGAGACGGCGCCGAACCGCGGCTACGACGCGGAGAGCATGGAGTACGTCGACATGGTGCAGGCCGGCATCATCGACCCGACCAAGGTCGAGCGGGTGGCGCTGCAGAACGCGGCGTCGATCGCGTCGCTCCTGCTGACGACCGAGGCGCTGATCACGGACATTCCGGAGGAGAAGCCGGCAGCGGCGCCGCGCGATGCCGCACGGCGACATGTACTAGTTGCTCGAGGGGGGCTCCGCCTCCTTCCGACGGGCGGGGCAGGCCATGAGACCCGCTCCTCGCCCTGCTCCCCCAGGATCGATTGCGGCGGCACGCCGCCGCTCGAACCCGTATCTCATTGTCGGCGTTGACCTTGCACCGTGCCTCGGATGTTTGATACGGTTAGGCGCTTAACTCGGTCAGCTCGATCGAGCCCAAGGGAGGTGAGTGAACACTGCGACCGTACGAAGTCCTCGTAATCATCGATCCGCGTCCGACCGATGAGGAAGTCACCGCGCCTGCTCGACCAGCTCGGCGAGCAGACTCAAGACGCTCGGCGCGCGAGGTCACCAAAGATCGACAACTGGGGAAAGCGTCGGCTCGCGTACGACATCCAGAAGCAGCGGGAAGGCACGTACGCGGTCTTGGAGGTTTCTGCCGAGCCATCCATGGTGAAGGAATTCGAGCGACAGGTGCGCCTCAACGAGAACGTGCTGCGTTTCGTCAGCACGCGGGTTCCGATCCGCAAGAAGGCTCGGCCGGCGAAAACTCAGGAAGTGCTCGAGGAGGTCAGCTGATGGCGAGCCTCAACAAGGTGTTCCTGATCGGCAACCTGACCAAGCCCCCGGAGCTTCGTTACACGCCCAGCGGGACCGCCGTCGCCGATTTGCGGCTGGCGGTCAATCGCAACTACACGACGCAGGGGGCGAGAAGCGCGAGGAGACCTGCTTCCTCACCGTCGTGGTGTGGGGCAAACAGGCGGAGAGCTGCGGCGAGTACCTCGACAAGGGCAGCCCCATCCTGGTCGAGGGGCGGCTGCAGACCCGCGAGTGGGAAGCCAAGGACGGCGGCAAGCGCACCGTCATCGAGGTCGTCGCCGAGCGCGTCCAGTTCATGGGACGAGCCCGCGCGGCCGCGCCGGCGACCGTGCCGGCCGGGGCCGAGCCGTTCGCCGAGGAGCCCGGGTCCGGTAACGACGACGTTCCGTTCTAGCGCGTAAGGGCGCGAGACGAGAAGAAGGAGCGAGCCATTCCCCCGACAGCCCAGAAGCCCGTCAAGCGCCGCCGGTTCGGCCGGCGGAAGGTCTGCAAGTTCTGCGTGGACAAGGCCGATCTCGTCGACTACAAGGACGTGCGCCGGCTGCAGGAGCTTCGTCAGCGAGCGCGGCAAGATCATTCCCGGCGCATCTCGGGCAGCTGTGCCCGGCACCAGCGCCAGCTGACGCACGCGATCAAGCAGGCGCGGACGGTGGCGCTCTTGCCGTACCTCGCGGCGGACTAGGACGATGAAAGTCATCCTGCTGGACGACGTCACGAAGGTCGGCCGCCGCGGCGAGGTGCGCGACGTCTCGGACGGCTACGCGCGGAACTTCCTGATTCCCAAGCGGCTGGCGCTGTCCGCCACCGCCGGGAACCTCAAGAACCTCGAGCACATCAAGAAGCAGCAGGAGGCGAAAGCCGACCGCGTGAAGAGCCGACGCCGAGGCCTGCGCGCGCGCATCGAGGCGCTCGCGTACGAGGAGCGCCGGCGAGGCCTCCGAGGAAGGCAAGCTGTTCGGCTCGGTCACCGCGCAGGACATCGCGGATTTCCTCGGCACGCGCGGCATCAACATGGACCGCAAGCGCATCACGCTCGAGGAGCCCATCAAGACGCTCGGCGATTACTCGGTCTCCATGCGTCTGCACCCGGACGTCACCGCACAGCTCAAGGTCACCGTCGCCCGCGAATAGCGGGCGCGCCGCTCGCGAGACTCGAGCCCCGAAGGAGCACATCCTCGGGGCTCGCCTGCTCTATCCACCCCTCATCCACGGCTGATCGGGCGATACCCACGGGATGTCCCCGAAACCATCCACAGGATGGCGCTCGCGTCTGAATTTTATTGACGAACACTCGGCGCGCGTTTGAGGATCGTCGCACATGGTCAGCGGTAGCGTGAGTCCGTGAGCCCTCTGGAAGTTCCGGCGCGAATTCCGCCGCACAACCTGGACGCCGAGCGCGCCGTGCTCGGCGCCGTCCTCATGGAAGGCCGCGAGACACTCCCGCGCGTGATCGAGGTCCTCAGGCCCTCGGACTTCTACACCGAGGCCCATCGCGTGATCTACGGGTCGATGCTGACCCTCTTCGATCGGGGCGAGCCGGTGGACGTGCTGACGCTGACCGAAGAGCTCCGGCGCGGCGATCAGCCTCGAGTTCGTGGGCGGGCCTGCGGCGCTGGCCCTGCTCGTCGAGCAGGGCTCCATCTCCGCGTACCTCAGCTCGTACACGTCGATCGTCCGCGACCGTGCCGTGCTGCGCGAGCTCATCCAGACCTCGAGCCAGATCATCGCGCAGGCGTTCGAAGCCAAGGACGACGTTCAAACGCTGGTGGACGACGCCGAGCGGAGGATCTTCAGCCTCGCCGAGCGCCGGCTGGAGGGCAGTGCGCTCCCGATCGGCAAGATCCTGCGCAACACGTTCGAGTACATCGAGCGCCTGTACGAGCGGAAGGAACATGTCACCGGCGTCGCGACCGGCTTCGAGAAGCTCGATCTCGAGACCTCCGGCTTTCAGCCCTCCGACTTCATCATCATCGCCGGTCGCCCGAGTATGGGGAAGGCGCAGCCACTGGACGCGAAGATCAAGACGGCAACGGGATGGAAGCGCATGGGCGACCTCCGACTGGGGGACGAGCTCGCGTCCGTCGATGGTCGTCGTTCTCGCGTGAGCGGAATCTTTCCTCAGGGCGTGAAGCCGATTTACCAGGTGACGTTCTCGGACGGCCGGTCCACCAGGTGCACGGCGGAGCATCTCTGGCGGGTCCACTACCGCGGCTGGCTCGAACCTCGGGTGCTCGACACGGAGCGTGTGGCTCGGATGCTGCGGACGAAGCGCTATCAGCATCGACTGTGGATCGACGCGCCATCCGGCGACTACGGTCACTCGGAGACGCTTCCCATCGAGCCGTACGTGCTGGGTGCCTTGATCGGCGATGGGACGCTGTCCGGAAGCTCGCTCCGCTTCTCGACGTCTCAGGTCGAGATGCTGGAGCGCCTGGCCGAGCGCGTCACGTCGGCGTTCGCGCTGCGGGCCGCCGGAGGGTACGACTGGCGAATCGTCCAGGCCGGCGGAGCTCACCATACGGGCGTCGCCGGCGTGACGTCGAACCGGCTGATGGATGCGCTTCGGGAGCTGGGCCTCTGGGGGAAGCGCGCAGAGGCGAAGTTCATCCCGGACGTCTATCTGAACGCGTCGCGCGCCGCACGTCTCGAGCTGTTGCGCGGGCTCATGGACACGGATGGATGGGTCGAGCGCTGGGGCAGCACGCGCTTCTGCACGACCAGCGAACGACTCGCTCACCAGGTGGCCGCGCTGGTGCGCTCGCTCGGCGGGTGGTGCTCGGTGCGGAGTCGGCGGACAACCTATCGCTACCGCGACGCCAGGAAGCTGGGCCGCCCGGCCTTCGTCTGCAACATCCACTATCGGGATCCCAAGGGGCTGTTCCATCTGTCGGGCAAGCGGAGCCGTGCGCTGCCGGCACCTCGCCGCCAGTGGCGCCCGGTGTTCCTGACGATCGAGCCGGCGGGCACGGCGGATACGCAATGCATCGCGGTCACGCACCCGTCGCGGACGTACGTGACCGACGATTACGTCGTCACGCACAACACGGCCTTCGCGCTGAACGTCGCGCAGCACGTCGGGATCACGCTGCACGGGCGCGTGCTCGTCTTGAGCCTGGAGATGTCGGCACAGCAGATCGTGCAGCGCATGCTCTGCTCCGAGGCGAAGGTGGATTCGCAGGCCGTTCGCACCGGATACCTGACCTCGTCGGACTGGCACCGGCTGACGGCCGCGGCGGGCCGGCTCTCGGAGGCGGCGATCTTCATCGACGACAGCCCGGGCTGACGGTGCTGGAGGCGCGCGCCAAGGCGCGCCGCATGAAGGCCGAGCACGGGCTCGACCTGCTGGTCATCGACTATCTGCAGCTCATGCGCGGTCGCGCGGCGATGGAAAGCCGGCAGCAGGAAATCTCGGAGATCTCGCGCTCGCTCAAGGCGCTGGCGAAGGAGCTGAACATCCCGGTCGTCGCGCTCTCGCAGCTCTCGCGCGCGGTCGAAGCGCGGCAGGCGCGCGAGTTCAAGCCGCAGCTCTCCGATCTTCGTGAATCCGGCGCCCTCGAGCAGGACGCGGACGTCATCCTGTTCCTCTATCGGCCGTCGCAGTACAAGGAAGACCTGCCGCCGGACGAGCGGAACATCGCCGAGGTCATCATCGGCAAGCAGCGCAACGGCCCGGTGGGGACGGTGCGCGTGGTCTTCCTGCCCCAGTACGCGCGCTTCGAGAACATCGCGGAGCAGCACCGGCAGCCGCAGCCGTTCTAGGCTCGCCGCGCGGCCCGTCGTATGATGGGCCTCGTGCGGCTGAGCCAGCTGAAGCGTCTCTTCCTCGGGAGCCCGCTGCCCACCGCGCAATCACGGCACGAGCGACTCGGGCGGGCGACCGCGCTCGCCGTCTTCGCCTCCGACGCGCTCTCGTCGGTCGCGTACGCGACCGAAGAGATCCTGCTCGTGCTGATCCTGGCCGGCACCGATCGCCCTCAGCTACTCGATCCCGATCGGCATCGCCATCGCCGTCCTGATCGCGATCGTCGTCAGCTCGTATCGCCAGACGATCCGCGCGTACCCGCAGGGCGGCGGCGCCTACATCGTGAGCAAGGACAACCTCGGCGTGCCGGCCGGCCTGGTCGCCGGCGCGCGCGCTGCTCGATCGACTACGTGCTGACGGTGGCGGTGAGCGTCGCCGCCGGCGTCGCCGCGCTCACCTCCGCCGTGCCCGGCGCCTGTTCCCGTATCGTCCGGTGCTCTGCGTCGCCGCGGTCGTGGCCATCGCGTTCGCGAATCTTCGCGGGCATCCGCGAGTCGGGGCAACCTGTTCGCCGCGCCGACCTTCCTGTTCATCGCGAGCCTCGGCGGCCTGATCGTCTACGGCGGCCTCGGCGCCGTGTTCGACTTCCGCCGGAGGCGCCCCTATCAGCGGCACCCGCCCGGCCTCGAAGGGGTCGGGCTCGTCCTGGTCCTCCGGGCGTTCTCCTCCGGCTGCACCGCGCTGACCGGCGTCGAGGCGGTCTCCGACGGCGTGCCGGCCTTCAGCCGCCGGAGGCGCACAACGCGCGGATCGTGCTGACGTGGCTCGGCGTGATCCTGATCGTGCTCTTCCTGGGCATCACCTTCCTCGCCTACGACTTTCGGCATCACGCCGCGCCCGGAGGAAACGGTGGTCTCGCAGCTGGCGCGCCACGTCTTCGGCGGGGCTTCTCTACTACGAGCTCCAGGCGGTCACGATGCTGATCCTGCTCCTGGCCGCCAACACCTCGTTCGCCGACTTTCCGCGGCTGTCGTTCTTCCTGGCGCGCGACCGCTTCATCCCGCGCGCAGTTCGCGACGCAGGGCGACCGGCTGGTGTTCTCCAACGGGATCCTGATCCTGGGCGGGCTGGCGGCGCTGCTGCTGGTGATCTTCCGCGGCGATACCCACGCGCTGATCCCGCTGTACGCGGTCGGCGTCTTCCTGTCCTTCACCCTGTCGCAGGCGAGCATGGTGCGCCGCTGGCTCCGCCGCAAGGAAGAGGGATGGTGGTGGCGCTGGTGGTTCAACGCGGTGGGCGCGATCGTCACCGGCCTGGTGATGCTCACGATCGCCGCGACCAAGTTCACGCACGGCGCGTGGATCGTCGTCCTGCTGATTCCGACGCTGGTCGCCGTCTTCGCGCTGGTGCACCGCCACTACGAGGAAGTGGCGGTGCAGCTCTCGCTCGACGGCCTCGGCGTGCCGGCCGCCGATGACCAACACGGTCCTGGTTCTGGTCGGCGACCTCCATCGCGGGGTGGTCAAGGCGATCCAGTACGCGCAGACGCTCTCGCCGAACGCGAAGGCCGTGTTCGTGGAGACGGACCCGGAGCGCACGCGCCGCCTCGAGGAGAAGTGGGGCAAGTACGGGATGGGCGCGCCGCTGATCGTGCTGAGCTCGCCGTACCGATCGCTGCTCGGACCGTTGACCGAGTACATCGACCACCTGCAAGGGCAGGGCGAGAACCACGTGGTCACGATCGTGCTGCCGGAGTTCATTCCGGCGCGCTGGTGGCAGCTCGGCTCCACAACCAGACGGCCTTCCTCATCAAGGGCGCGATGCTCTTTCGCAAGAACGTCATCGTCACCGACGTGCCGTACCATCTCCGCCACTAGCGTCGGAGCGAGCGGCCGGCGCGCGAGGCGCCCCGCGCCCCGCCCGGCGACGTAGCGGGGCCCGAGCAACTCTCTGGTACACTCGGAAGCCGCGTGGTTACGCGATGAAGATCGTCCTCACTCCCGAAGGGCCGCTGGACGTCCGTGGTACGCTCGCGCGCTACCACCGCTGGGGCGAAGATCCCACCAATCAGGTCGCTGACGACGTCTTCCGCCGCGTGCTGCGCGTCGAAGCGGCGCCTGGTTCCGTACGAAGTCCGGTGGACGCGGATCCGTCGACGACGCGCGCGTCGTCATCCGGATTCCGGGCGCCGGCGGCGCCGTAGTCGGCGCGGCCGCGGTGGCCGAGGTGCGTCGCATCCTCGGCCTCGACTTCGACCTGCCGGGCTTCTACCGGATGGCAGAAGGGCGATCCCGCGCTGGCTCCGCTCGTCGAGCCCCTCTACGGTCTCAGGCCGACCCTCGCGCCCAACGCCGCCTCGAGATGCTGGTCGGGCCGATCACACGGCCCAGCAGATCAACCTCAGGTTCGCCTTCGCGTGCCGCGCGCGCCTGTGCGCGTACGGAACGCCGGTGCGGGTCGGGCGCGAAACCGTTAGGCCTTTCCGGGAGGCGGCGCGGCTCGCGCAAGCGCGGCCGCGCGGCTACGCGAGGCGCTCAGGCCTCGACGCGCAAGGCCGAGTACATCCGCGACCTGGCCCGCCCGCTCGTGGCATGGCGCCCTCGATCTCAGGCGATCGGCGCGGCGCCCACCGAGACGGTCATCGCGCGACTCACCGAGCTCCGCGGGCTCGGCCGGTGGACCGCGGACTGGTTCCTGGCGCGCTGTCTCGGGCGTGGCGACATCTGATCCGGCCGGCGACCTCGCCGTGCGCAAGGCGTTCGACCGCACCACTATGGACGCGGCAGGTCGCTGAGCGAGAAGGCGATCCGGCGGCGCGCGCGACGCGTGGGGGCAGTACCAGAATCTCGCCGTGCACTATCTGCTCGCCGGGATGCGTCTCGCGCAGCCGGCGGTCGGCGGGCGGCACGTGAAGCAGAGCTCCGGCCTCAAGATCCCCGGTCAGCCCGACCCGGGCATTCCCAAGGACGTGCACTGGTCGGCCGCTACGCCCTCGGCGTGGACTGGGCCGACGACCACGGATCCATCTATCCCTTCGACCGGCTCCGCCGCGACTGCCGCCTGCGGGCAGTGCGGCACGCTCCGATCCGGTCCCCGCGGAGATGGCGTGGCCCCGAGGAGATCAAGCGCACGGCCGAGGGGCTCCGGGTGACCTGGGTCGACCGGCGCACGCAGCCTCTACGCGTATGCGGATCTGCGCGCGCTCTGCCGCTGCGCCGGCTGCACCGGCGGTCACTGATGGACGAGACGCAGAAGCGCTGGGTCTTCGTCGGCGATCGTGCTGTCCATCTTCCTGGCGGCGATCGAGTCGCACGGTGGTCGCCACCGCGATGCCGACGGTCGTCGCGCGCCTCGGTGGGATCCGAATCTATTCCTGGGTCTTCTCGGATTTCTGCTCACGCAGACGGTGACCATGCCGCTCTGGGGGCGCTTCTCCGATCTTCTACGGCCGCCGGCCGATCTATCTGACGGGGCTCACCGTCTTCCTGATCGGCTCGGCGCTGTCGGGCGCCGGCCCAGGACATGGCGCAGCTGATCGTGTTCCGGATGGTCAGGGGCTCTGGCGCCGGCGCCTTGATGACCCTGGGCTACACGATCATCGGCGAGCTGTTCGGCCTCGAGCGGCGGGCGCGGATGCAGGGATATATCTCGAGCGTGGTGGGTGTGGCCTCGCTCGCGTCGGGTCCCTGGGTCTGGCGGATGTAACGCGACTACGTCTCGTGGCGCTGGGTGTTCTACATCAATCTCCCGATCGGCGTGATCGCGATGGCGGTGCTGGCGACCACGCTTCGCGGGATCCCCGGCCGGTCCGGCAACCCGTAGTCGACTGGGCCGGCGTCGCGCTCTTCGGCGGTCGGCGTCTCGGCGATCCTGCTCGGCATCGTCGAGGCCCGGGCGCGCCGGGGCCTGGTCGACGATCGACGTCGTGGCGCTCCTCGTCCTCGGCGGCCTCGTGCTCATCGGGTTCGTCGTGGTGGAGCAGCGCGCGACCGATCCCATCGTCCCGCTGCGGCTCTTCAAGAGCAGAATGGTCGTCGCCGCCGTGGTCACGCGGTTCCTCGCCGGCATGGCGATGTTCGGCGCGCTCTCCTTCGTGCCGCTGTTCTTGCAGTCGGTGACCGGCGCGAGCGCCACCGGCGCGGGTCTCGTCCTCACGCCGTTCGTGCTCGCGCTGGGTGCTCACCTCGGTGCTGAGCGCGCGCCTCGTCCTCCGGGTCGGCTTCCGGCACGTCGTGTTCACCGGGATGGCCGCCCCCTCACCGGGCGTTCCTGCTGTTCACGCGGGTGGTCGGCCGCGCTCACGCCCGGCGCCGCGATGGTGGACGTCCTGCTGGCCGGCGTCGGGATGGGGCTCGTGGTGGTGCTGATGCTTGATCGCGGTCCAGAGCGTGGTCGCCCGGCAGGACCTCGGCGCGGCGACCTGATGACGCAGTTCTTCATGTCGATCGGCGGAGCCCTGGGCCTGTCGGTCATGGGCGCCGTGATGTCGCAGCGCGCTGCACGCCGCGCTGCCCATGGCCGAGGCGCTGCACGGCGTTCGTGGTGGGCTTCGCCATCTGCGTCACGGCGCTCGCCTCATCGTTCCTGGTGCCGGCCGGGCGCGCAGCAGGACCTGGCGCGCGCCGGGCCGACGGCGAGCCGACGCGCGTGGGAGGATAGGTGATGGCCGGTGACGCGCCGCTGCTCGAGCGCTTTGGCCAAGCTTCCGGCGGTCCCGGCGGCGGCCGCCCTGGAGCTGCTCGAGCGGCTTCGCAGCCGCAGGCCGATCCGGTGATCGGCCCGCTGTTCGGTGTGGACGAGGAGGGCGACGCCGCGGTGAATCGCGCTGGTCCCGGCCGTCCTCAAGCAGTTCGGCGACCGCACGGAGCTGACCTTGCTACGCGGCCTTGATCGAGGGGCTCACCGGCGTCTGGAACGCCGCTGTTCGAGCGGCCGTCGTGACGCGGCTGCTGGGCCTCGGGGCTCCCGGCCGACGACCTGCTGCTGCGGCTCGGGGCCTTGTCCCCCCACGCTCGGCTTCACGGCCGAGAAGCCCGGATGGGCGAATGAGTGGCTCTGCGGATCCATTCACGCAGGACGCGCCTCGTCCAGCAATGCGTGATCCGGATGCTGTTCGCCCTGCGCGCCATGGCCGACGCCCGCGCCGGCGAGCTGACGACGACTCACTGGCTGATCGGAGGAAGAGATCATGGCGACGATCCCGGAAAACTTCCGCGACATTTTTGCGAAGAAGGCGTTCGCCCACGTCGCGACCGTCGGCCGCGACGGCACGCCGCAGGTGACCCCGGTCTGGGTCGACTACGACGGTACGCACGTCCGTTTCAACACCGCTCGGGGGCGGGTGAAGGACAAGAACCTCCAGCGCAGCCCGAAGGTCGCGCTCCTCGGTGCAGGATCCCGACAACCCCTACCGCTACCTTCAGGTGCGCGGCCGTGTCGTGGAGATGACCGAGAAGGACGCCGACGCGCACATCGATACGCTCTCCAAGAAGTACACGGGCCGCGATCGATACGCGAATCGCCGGCCCGACGAGGTGCGCGTCATCGTCAAGATCCCGCCTCGAGAAGGTCCAGAGCATGGGATGAGCGGGACCCCGGTCCCGACATCCCGCGCCCGCATGATCCAGCTCGACGGCATCTCGAGGAGCTACGCCGGCAGACGGTTCTCCACGAGCTGTCGTGGCGGATCGCCGACCGCGAGCGAATTGGGCTGATGTCGGTCCCCAACTGGCGCTGGCAAAGACGACGATCTGTCGCTTGCTGGCCGGCGTCGAGGAGCCGGACGCCGGGCGTATCAGCCGGCCGGCGCGAGACGACCGTCGGCTATCTCCCGCAGCGAGGCCGCCGCCAGCCCGAAATAGCTCCGTGGTGGGCGAGGCGCTCGTGCGGCTTCGCCGACGTCTGGCAGGTCGAGCGCGAGATGGAGGAAATCGCCGCGCAGCTCGCGGCGGCGGCCGGCGGCGCCGGCAGCGACGCCTGACGGCGCGCTATGGCGACCTGCAGCATCGGTTCGAGGCGCTGGGCGGCTACCGGCTCGAGACCGAGGCGAAGACGATCCTCGGCGGCCTCGGTTTCGACCGACGGATTTCACGCGCCCGCTCGCCGAGTTCTCCGGGCGGGTGGCGGATGCGCGCGGCGCTCGCGCGACTCCTGCTCCAGCGTCCGTCGCTGCTCCTGCTCGAGCGAGCCCACGAACCACCTGGACATCGAGTCGCTCGAATGGCTCGAGTCCTTCCTGGCCGACTACGAGGGCACGGTCGTCATCGTCGCGCACGACCGCTATTTCCCGAACCGCATGGTCACGTCGATCGCCGAGCTGGGGCCGTCGGGAGTGACGGTCTATCCCGGCGACTACGACGAGTACCTGCGTGCAGCGGAAGCGCGCCGCGAAGCTGCCCGAGGCGCAGGCGCGCAACCAGGCCGAGCGCGTGGCCGAGATCGAGCGGTTCATCGAGCGCTTCCGGTACCAGGCGTCCAAGGCCCGTCAGGTGCAGAGCCGCGTGAAGATGCTCGAGCGCATGGAGCTCGTCGAGGTCGAGCGCGACGCGCGGGTGATCCGGTCTCGCCTTTCCCCAGCCCCCGCGCACCGGCCGGCGCGTGGCGACGCTCACCGGGGTCCGAAAGGCGTACGGCGACAACGTCGTCTACGCGTCCGTCGACTTCGAGGTCGAACGGGCACGCGCGTCGCGCCTCGTCGGCCCCAACGGCGCCGGCAAGTCGACGCTGCTCAGGATGGTGGCGGGCGTGCTCCCGTTCGACCGGGGTGAGCGGACGCTCGGCACGCACGTGGCCGTTCACTACTATGCGCAGCACCAGCTCGAGGCGTTGACGCCGTCGCTGACGGTCCTGGAGGAGCTGGAGCGCGCGGCCCCGGAGCTCGGCCAGACGCGGCTCAGGACGATCCTGGGCACCTTCCTCTTCTCGGGCGACGCGGTGGAGAAGAAGATCGCGGTGCTGTCGGGCGGCGAGAAAGCGCGGGTGGCCCTGGCGAAGATGCTGGTGCGCCCGGCCGCGCTCCTGTGTCTGGACGAGCGACCAACCACCTCGACCACGGCCCCTCGCGCGAGGTGCTCGAGGGAGCGCTCGCGGCGTTTCCGGGCACAGATCGTGTCCTCATCTCCCACGACCGCTATTTCATCAATCGGATCGCGACCGAGATCGTCGAGATCGGCCGCGGGGCGCTCGTGATGCACCGGGGCAGCTACGACGATTATCTCGACTCGAAGGCCCGCGCCGCGACCGCGGCGGCGCAGGCCGCCCCAGCGCGTCCGGCTCCCGTCGCCGCCGACGCGCGGCCGCGACGGTCCGAGCCGCTGCGCGCATCGCGGCGAGAGTCGTCCCGGCGCAGCGCAGCAGGTGACGAAGGACGTGCGCGAGCTGCGGCGGCGCTCGAGGACGTCGAGCGGCAGATTCACGCGCTTCGAGGCCCGGCTCGCCGAGCTCGGCGAGCGGCTGGGCGACCCGGCCCTCTACGCGAACGGCGAGCGCGTGCGCGAAGCGACCGCCGAGCGCAAGCGCGCGGAGGAGTGGCAGGTGATGCGGCTCATGCGCGAGTGGGAACAGCCTCGACGGCGCTCTGCGACACTGATGCGAGCCTCGACGAGCCTGTCTGATCCCGCGACGCTCCGGCGCGAGCGGGCCGGCGCGCGCGAGCTGCGAGCGAGTCAGTGGTGGAAGCGGCGCATCGCCGACGGCGTGTGCTACTACTGCCGCCGCGTCGTCGGACACCGCGCCCTGACCATGGACCACGTCGTGCCGCTCGCGCGCGGCGGCCGCTCGACGCGCGCAATGTCGCTCCGGCCTGCAAGGAGTGCAACACCCGGAAGAAGTCGCTGGTCCCGGTAGAGTGGCAGGCGTATCTCGATCGCCTCCACGAAGCCGCGCGCGACTGACCGGGATCCATCCCGCCTGTCTGAATCATTGGACGTTGACGCGAAATGCAGAGGTAACTCACTCCGATCCGGTTGTGCGTCCGAAACCATCGGAAGCTAGAGAGCAGTGTTTCGTCGCCCTCATCCTTGTGGTCGTCCACGTCCGACGGCGACCGCCGTCGCCACTTCGGTCCATGCTTCTGCATCTTCCTCGCGTCGTGCTCGTCGGACGCGCCGCCACGTCATCGTCCCGCGCGGCACGATGGCGAAGCCTTTCAGTGCTCACCTCAAGGTCCACACAGGCATTGCGGCGGCGATCGGGGACTGCCGGACCGGTCCTCGCGATTCGGTCTCTGGATACGCCCCACGGGCGCCGCCGGTCCATGACGATCTCGACCTCGTCCTCCGGGTCCAGCGACGCTTGCGTAGGCTGAGCACGGGCTCGCTGCATTGCAACGGTCGGGCGACACGATGCAGAGACTTCTGACCCGCGGCGTCCATAGCGCTACGGTCTCAGCGGAATTCGACGCGCTTGTCGCCCGTGATCACGCGGACACGGAGATCCATCGGTGACGAGCTGGTCGTGGCGGCAACGCGCCTCGATACGTCCCACGATCCGGATAGAAGTCCAGGCGGACGTTCTCCACCGTCCCGTCAGGCATGCGGGCCATCAGCAGCACCTCGGCGTTGCTCATCGGCTGGCCCGCCGGGTCGATGATTCTCACGGCGTACGTCCCGGGTCGGCCGAACCCCGGCTCGCGACTGAGCTCGACACGAGGCAAGCCGGCAAACTGCGGCGAGACCAGCCGCGCCGCGTGTTCCTGCGGGGGCCGGCGCGCTGACGGCGGGTCTTGGCACGGATCAGCTCGCGCTCGCGCGGGCTGTTTCGGTCGAGCTCGCGGCGGGCGGATTCGGCGCTCGAGTCGATCGCTCGATCTGGGCACCTCTCGACCGCCGGCGCGCGTGACGGCGTGCTCGGCAGCCGCCTGTCTTTCCGCGGCGGCGGACTCTTCCGCCGCGGCTGGTTTTTCGTCAGCAGGTGATCTTTGGGCGGCGCCGGATTTTCAGGAGCGCCGGAAGCGCCCATCTTGTCCGCGACCGCTGGAGTTCGTGAAGGCTCGGCAGTCTGTGCCGGCGTCTGGCCTGAGGGACCGGAGACGCCCGGGGAAGCGCGATGCACGAGGCTCTGCATCGAGAGCCTGGCCTGTCTGTGACAGGATGAACGCGGCCACGACCACGACCGCCAGCGCCGCGACGAGCCACGGGACGTTCCGCCGTGAGCGCGCGCGTTGAAGCTCAGGATCGCCTCGAGTCGCTTCGCGTCGTCGTCATCGCCGGTATACGCTTCGGCGTAGTCTTCCGCCGCTGGATCCAGACGTGAGGCCGGCTGCGAAGGAGTCAGCAGCGAGAGAGGATACCGGTCTCCGCGCGGAGGTCGCATCTCGCGTAGAGCTCGTTCGTCTCGCATGCTGCGACCCTCCCTGGCTTGGCGCCGGAACGACGGCGAAGCCGTTTTTCCCTCAACGCGATATCCAGATGCCGCTGCTTGCGCCGATCCTCGGATCCAGGCCATTCGCCCGAAGACTCGCCGCTACGCCGCTCCACGATGAATTCGAGATGCATCATGCGGACCGAGCGCTGCCGCGAGGGCGGTGACGAAGTCGCTACCGCGGAGCCGTTCGCGAGAGATGATGCACAAGCACTCTGGGCTGATGAGCCACGAGGATCTCCTCCCGTAGCAACGCGGATGCCGAGCGGGAAGGCGGGAGACACCTACCGCGTCCGGGCTCCGTCATGCCTGGCCGGGTAGAAATTACCCGCTACCGAGTAATTGTACATTGCCGAGCCGGGCGTGCAGGGCTGGGATCGAGAACACGCCCGACCAACCAACCCGCCGCACCGAAGGGAGAAGCACCACTGAGAGGGAGGGGGTGGGTGAGATGAAAAGCATCGTGCGGAAGGTCACAGAAGGCGACCGGTGCGGGCAGTAGTCAGCTCGCATGACCGCGAGATCGTCACCGGTCTGCGAGAAGTCGAGGACGGGACCGATTTCGCAGTGACCAGCCGGCGCTGGCGGCCACGCGCAATCGCCGGAGGCGCTGCGCGCTTGCGGCCCACGAACCACTTCAGGTCATCTCCTGAGCGCGGGCGCTGATATTCGGTTCGTCGCCGACCAGGTTGGGCATGCGCGGATCACGCTCACGCTCGACACCTACGGGCGGCTACCATTCAGAAGGCCGCGCATGATCACGTCGTCGCGGCGCTCGACAAGTTGGTGAGGTGACGCGTGTTGCGGATAACCGCCGGACAAGCCGGACGATACCCACTGCTCTCCGAAGCGCGAGGAGCCCGTCCCCCGGCTGGTCATCGGCCGGAGACATCGCAGCCGGCGGCTCCGGCTCCGTGATCGCCGCGTCGTCTCCGCATCTCAAAGTAGTACCGGGGCCGCGTTCACCAATTCATGAGGACCGGGCCACGCGATCCCGCTGTTTTTGTGCACGCCCCGTAACGTTGGACCGTGAGCTGCTGCGTGTCGAAGATGCTGGATACGCACCCCGGCGGCCGTTCTCCACCGAGGGGCCCATGCGGCGGATCGGGCTCACTGCGCTCCTCGGCGAGGAAGTGCGGCAGCGCACCAAACGAGCATTCACTGTTGGGCAGCGCAGTCGCCTACCCGTTGAGGCATGGCATTGCCCTTGGTGGCGTACTGGGCTGCGGGCATCTTCCTCTGCGGATGGCGCTCCCGCCGGGTGATTATTCTTGGACGGTCGCCGGCTCTGGCTCCAATAGATCCTTCGAGCGCCGGATCGTGGTGAGTCGTCTTTATAGCATGATCCTCGTGACCCTTTGACGCTGTACGTCTTCACGCGTTTGTAACGAGGGATCGAGCAGCTTAAGGGGTAGACGAAGCGCTCGGCGAAGGCGCGCGTTCGTTGTTGGCTCACGGGAATCTCGACGAATCTCCGCCCGTACTCACGCGGACTCGAAGATCGACCGGAGTCGAGCGGCCGGTCGGCACCGTTCCACGGTAGGTTCCCGGCTCGGGGAGGGCGCCCATCGCAACGTTCTCCACGGTGCCGTCGGCCATGCGCGCGACGAGCAAGACGTCGGCGCCCGCCATGGGCTTGCCCGCAGGGTCCAAGAGGCGCACGGCGTAAGAAGCGCCCCATCCCCGCGATACCGGCCCGCGCACGAGCTCGGCGCGGTGCGAGCCCACGAGCTGCGGAGGCGTGGCTTTCGGCGTCGCCGCCTCAGGCGACAGCGCGCTGGCGACCTGGTTGGACGGTGCCGGAGCACTCGGACTCGGTCGGGCCGTGGCGCTGAGTCTGGGTCGGCCGCCGCTCGCGCCCTGGTCGGTTCCGGCTTTCGGCGGGGCACCGGTCTCATTGGCTGGAATGCTAGCGCCGGGAGGCGGGGGCTGGTCTCTGGGTGGGGGCTGGTCTCTCTGGACGTGATGCTGGGCTCCCGGGACGCGGTGCCGGTCACGTCGGAAGGACCGCTCGTCTCGCGTTGCCTAGGAGGCAGCCTGTCGGCGTCGCGCAGGGACACCGATTTCGTGACTCGCCGGCAATCGCCGGCCGAGAGTAGACTCGCTGGTCTGGCCGGGCGCCTGGTCTGGTCCGCCCGAGCGCGGTCCCGTGAAAAGCTGACTTAAGAGACTCTGCCCAGTAATCTGTCCCACTAGTGCACAGCACCAGCGCGGCCAGCGTCACGCCGCTCAATACTCCGAGTAGCTTCTCGATCAGCGTGCCTGACCGTTGGCGCTGGAAACTCGAGCCGCTCCTCGCCTCGTCATCCTCCGGGCACGACCCCGTCCGCGCATCGAGATCATGGTGCACCTCCTTCCGCTTGTCGAAGCGGTGCGCGATCATCTCTTGCTTCCGAGCACGCAGCCGTCAGGATTGAAATACGTATCGCAACGAGAAATTTCCGGAATCGGCAGCCTCGATCGGCGCGGGCGCGAGCGGTGCCGACAGCAGCGCCGACCCGGGCCTGGGGACGAGCAGCCCGACCCGCAGACGCAGAGCGGGCGGCCTGCGCATCGACTACCATGACGTGCAGCTTCCGGCGGCTGGGTCCGGATCCGGGCTACTGGACAGCGCGGCCGCCTTTGCCGGCGAAGCGCGCTGTAGGATCTCTGGGCGAGGCCATCGCCCGGAAGAGGTGTGTGGCGCACGGCGACTGCAGAATGATGGCATCGCGCGCAGGGCTCACGGAGCCACGATCGCCGACAGGACAGATCTCGATATCCCCACGTGATGGCGTCTGATGCCAGAGAATCGACGTGCCGCGAAGGCGCAGCGAGCCTGCGAGGGGCGGGATCGTCCGGAAGAACACGCGAAAGGGAAGCCGGACGGGGCCAACATCGACCAACTCCATGAGAGCGGAGCCGCCGCGTGGCGCTCGCGGTGGCGCTCCTGCTGCCGTGGCTCGTCATCCTTGCATGGCTGTGCCTCGCGACCGCGCTGAAGCGGACAGGGCGCCGCGCGCTCCGGCGCAAGAGGCGATCCCAATGGCCGACCGGTATGTTGCCGGTCTGTCCTGAGCGCGATCTTGTTGCCCTCAGGCGAAGACGACGGCGAAAAAGACTCGTGAGATTGCGGGTCGCCAGGCTATGAAGGTAGCGATGGACGGGTGGCACGAGGTCGTCCATTCGCCTGCCGCCGCACTCGCCCCGGCATTCGTCGTCTGTCGTAGCGCCTGGGTCGAGTCGACGACTGAGACACTCCACGACTCGTTCACGACGGAGGGGCAAGTGCATGGTGCTTGATGAAGGTTGGCGATCTGTTCAGGCCGAATGCCATCGGAGAGCCTAGCGGACCTGGCGTGGCGTCGCGACGCCTGTGCATTGTCTGCCGTGATCGGCACCTGTCTGGTGAGTTCGTCGCGGCGTTCACGACGGCGCTGGGCCTACGCGAAGAGTTCGAGATCATCATAGACCGGCGACGTGGCGGTCCTCCGACGGATCCGCCTCCCGCCGACCGCCGCTACCGCCCGCACGTCGCCCGCGCACTGGAGCAGGACGGCTTCGCCATTGTCGCGCCGCTCGACACTCGACCGGTGCAGTCCGATCATCTGAAACTTCCGCAAGTCCCAGGGACGCCGCCGATCGAACGCCTCGCCCTCAAGGAGGCGGACGTGCGCCAACTCGAGCGCATCCTCGGATTCAAGCGCCCGCGGAGAGCCCGACTCCGGCAACGGTTGATCCTGGTCGGGCTGATCGGCGCGACGCTCGCCCTGCTCATGCTGTCGCCGGTGGGGAAGACCCTCATGAGTCGGACTCGCCCGGCCGAGCCACCCTTTGCCGATGAGATGAACGCTGCTCCCATCGTCGAGAAGACTCCTCGGGCGGCTGAACCTCACAGGCCGAGACCAGGTCCGGCGGTTGCGGAGACGCCTTTGCCAGACCCCGAGGTTCGTGCGTTACAGCGGGCTGGGCGCCGCGAGAGCCCAGAGACCGGGCGTCCCCGCGACGCTGACCCGATGCGACGCAGCGTACCGGGCCCGAGCGTGGACGCGCCGGCGACGGCGGTGCCAGCCACCGATCGCCGCCGCGGACGGGAGTCGCGTTGAAGGACCCGTCTCCGCAGGTCGGCCCGCCCCAGGTGGATATGGCGCGAACCCCTGCGCCGGCGTCGGAGGGCGGGGGCGAGGCTTATACTGTGCGGCTCTCGGATTCGGGTGGACGTCCCGTCGCAGGAGCCGAGGTGTTGCTGCTCATCCGCATGGCGGACGGCACGCTGCTTGTCGTCTCGCTGGGAGCCGGCCCCGATCCAGGGACCTACTCTGTGACAATGCCGCCCCTCCAGTCAGCTCCGGTCGACCTTCGGCTCCGCGTGGTCACGAACAACACTCGCGTCGAGATCCCTCTGACGCCGTAGACCACCGCGGCGGCGAAACGAGTCCCACGACCCACCGGCGGATAGCGCCGCCTCGCTGAACTCATAAATGAGGAATTACCTATCCTGTTCTCGTCAACTCATAATTCGGGGTTACCAGCGCCATCTCTCAGAACATCGCGGGAGGGATGCCAGGAGGGTGGCGCACCCGCAACGTGTCCCCCACCGGAAGTGGAAGAATTGGTCGCGGGGCGCGAACAATCAGCGCTCAGCGAAGGCGGCCAGGTGCTGCCCAGCTGAACGGATTCCCGGCCTTTGATGGGCTGATCAGTCTGGCGTTTCGCGGGGTGAGGACGCGGCAGCTGAAGTCGCTGGCGGGCGTTCGGCGCGATCAATGGCGACCGCGATGAACGCCAGGCGCGTGACGTGTCTTCGTCGGGAAACTTCTCCACCGGTTGAAGAAGTCCCGTGCAGCCGGGCGGTATGATGGGTAACGCAGGTTACGGGCATGGGCCGCCTGAGGCGAAGCGATCCGTGCTCAGCAGATGTGGACCGGCGCCGTTCTTCTGCTCGTACGTGGGCCCCCGTCGTTCTTGTTGTCTGACTAAGCTGGCGAAATTTGATCCCGCTCGCGCTGACTACGGGCAGGGCGATGATTGTATGGGGCTCCAGCCACGTAGAACTTGCAGGAGATGGGGGTCGATCTGAAGGCGCATCGCGGATCCGGACATTCCAGGCCGAGGAAGACCTGAATGGCACTGAGACACGACTCTGCCACCAAAATACAAACCGTCGCGATCAGGGCATTGTGTGAGCTTCCATGCGGTCCCAAATCGAGAACCGACGGACGACGTCAGCAATTCCGTATGGCCAACATGCGTCGTGACTACGG
>ERZ1370068.10800-contig-9466_pt1 | contig 39082 bp, 58 predicted proteins | sample MGYA00561227_ERZ1370068 | MGnify/ENA primary metagenome ERZ1370068 (study PRJEB38410, sample SAMEA6850437) | metagenome | study: Metagenomic assessment of the ecological functions of the soil: analysis of the soil microbiota associated with the...
GTTGTACTTCGTTCAGTTACGTATTGCTCGCACAAGATGGTGCTGTTCCAGTGGCAGGACGGAGAGAAGGCAATCGTGTGGCCGAGGAAGAGCTGGCTCTCCAAGGGCGCCCGGTTTTCCTAATACGCCCCCGTGGAGCCAGCGCGAGCGAGATGGAGGCGCCAATCGACGGAGGTTGGACTCGACGTGCCATTCCTCATTCCGGCTCGACTGTTACCTTCTTGCGGCGACTACGTTCAATCGACCCGGGCAGAACACGCCCGGATCTCCGTAGCAGCGCGCCCAATCCCGGAGAGCGCCTTTTAGCAGCACCCGAGCCACATCACCGTTCAAAACCAGCGCGCGCTCCTCCCTCCCGTGAGGTCCTTCGCGGTGACGACTCAGCACCGGGATGTCCCGCCATTCGGCTCGGCTGCGCATCTCGACCAGGAATTCGAAGCCGTCCATCTCCGGCATCATCAGATCGAGCACGATGATGTCGGGCGCGCTCTCACGTGAGCCGCGTCCAGCGCCACCCGGCCGTTCTCCGCCTCCGCTGACTCCGCCAGCCGTCCTGCTCGAGTGCAAGCCGCATCCCGCGCCGCATCGTCGTCGTCGTCGTCGACCAGCAGCACCTGCGCGGCCGACCGCGCCGCAGATGTTGCGCAGCACGTCCGCGAGCCGCTCGCGATCGACGGGCTTGACCATGTAGTCGGTGGCCCCGAGCGCGTAGCCGCGGTTCTTCTCGTCCACGATGGTCACGAGGATGACGGGAATGTCCGCCAGTCCGGGATCGCCCTTGATCGCGGCGAGCACCGTCCAGCCGTCGATGTCCGGCATCATCACGTCGAGCGTGATCGCGGCCGGGTGCAGTTCGCGCGCGAGCCGCAGCCCTTCCGGCCGCCGCTGGCCGTCACCACCGAGAAGCCCTCGCGCGTCAGAATGCGCTCGGTCAGCTCGCGCACGGTCTGATCGTCGTCGACCACCAGTACCGTCGGCCGGCTGCCGACGGCGCTGGTGCCGGCCGGCGGCCGCGCACTCCGCGAACGCGGCGGCGGGCTGCACGGCGCCGACTTCGGCCGGCAGGCGGATGGTGAAGGTCGAGCCCGCGCCCGGCCTCGCTCGCCACCGTGATGTCGCCGCCCATCATCTGGCAGAAGCGCCGGCTGATCGCGAGTCCGAGCCCGGTGCCGCCGTACTTGCGCGTGGTCGAGGCATCGGCCTGGACGAACTCCTGGAACAGCTTGCCCATCTGCTCCGGCGTCATGCCGATGCCGGTGTCGGTGACCGCCATCGTGACCCACTCGCGGCCGTCCTCGGTGCCGCGCTGCGCGCGCGATGGTGACCGTGCCGCGCTCGGTGAACTTGTTGGCGTTGCTCGCGAGATTGAGCAGCGCCTGCCGGACGCGCGTCTGGTCGGCGCGCATCGTCCCGATGTCGGCGGCGCATTCGACCACCGACCGCGTTGCCGTTCTTCGCCGCCATCGTGCCGATCGTCTGCACCACGTCCGTCGATCAGCGGCGCGATCGCGAAGGACTCGATGTGGATGTCCATCTTGCCCGCCTCGATCTTCGAGAGGTCGAGGATGTCGTTGATCAGCGCGAGCAGATGGCGTGCCGGCGCGCAGCACGCGCTCGAGCGGCTCGAGCTCGTCGTCGCGCTTCAGGTCGCGCGCGTCCTCGTGCAGCATCTCGGTCACGCCGATGATCGCGTTCAGCGGCGTGCGCAGCTCGTGCGACATGTTGGCGAGGAACTGCGACTTGAGCTGGCTCGCGACCTCGAGCTGCTCGGCTCTTCTCCGCGAATCTCGCGGAACAGCCGCGCGTTCTGGATCGCGAGCACCGACTGGCTGGCGAAGTGTCTGCAGCAGCGTCACCACGCGACGGCGAAACTCGCCCGCGACCTTGCGCCGGATCACCAGCGCGCCGATCACCCGCTCCTCGCGCAAGAGCGGCACCGCCAGCACGCGCGCGTATGCCCTCGCGCAGCAGCAGATCGCGCATCCGGCTGTCCTGCTCCCTTCTCCGACGTCCGGCACCTGGTAGGGGCGCGCGGTTCACGGCACACGTGCCCACGGCGGATTCCCCGAGTCGGATCTGCGATTCGTGCAGCGATCCGGACATAGGCGTCGCTCACGCCGATAGTTGGCTCGCGGCTCGAACACTTCGGCTCGCCTCGTCGAACTCGTAGATCGTGCCGCCCGCGTCGGCCTTCGACAGCTCGACGGCGTGGGTGATGATGGTCAGCAGCACGGTCTGCAGGTCGAGCGTCGAACTGACCGCCTGACCGACTTCACCGAGGGCGCGCATTTCTTCGACCGAGCGCGTGAGCGCCTCCGTGCGCGCTGCACCTCCTGGAACAGCCGCACGTTCTCGATGCGCGATCACCGCCTGGTCGGCGAAGGTCTTGAGCAGCTCGATCTGCGCGTCCGGCGAACGTACCCGGCTCCGCGCGGGCCGACGGAGAGCACGCCAACTGGGTCCGCCCTGCCGCGCACCAGCGGAACTGTGAGCGCCACGGCTGTCGGTAGCGCTGCTGGCCTTGCGTAAACTCCGCGCATCGGCGAGCACGTCCGCGAGTCGGACGACACGTGACCGGCAATGTAGAAACGTGAGCCAGCGTGCGCACTGCCATTGCGGTGTCCGGCCGTCTGCGGAAACGCGCGCCGCAGCCGGGTACCGCTCGCAGCCGCCTCGTCCATGCCGTGCAGCGCCACCAGCTGGATAAGCTGCACCGTCGAACATCCCGAACGAGCTACGGTCGACATCGGCCGCGCAGGTCCTGCCGATCAGGCGTGGCGCGATCGTACATTGCGTCGAAGACAGGCTGCACGTCCGTTGGCGATTCGCTGCATGCACCTTGAGCACCTCGCCGGTCGCGGTCTGCTGCTCCATGTCTCCCGGATCGGCGTTGGCGGTCATCGGCCTGCGTCCGCTCTTCGACCTTTTGCTCCAGGTTGCTCTGCGAATCCTGCAGCCGTGCGGTGGTACGGTTGAACTCGTCGGCCAGCGCCTCGAGCTCGTCGCCGGTGCGGATGTCGATGCGATGATCGAGGTCGCCCCTGCCGACGCGCGCCGCGCCGTCCTGCAGCCGGCGGATCGGCGCGACCATCCTGCGGGCCAGCGCGACGCTCGCCAGGATTGCGAGCAGAAGGCCCAACGCCAGCACGACGATGCTGCGCGCCGTCGCGGCGCGCAGCGGGGCGAAGGTATCCTCGACCGGCCGCTCGATGAACACGAGCCAGCCGAGCGCCGGAATCGCCGCATGCACGGCGAGCGCCTGGCCGCCCTGCAGGCCCTCGGCAATCGTGAACATCTGCTCGTCCTGCGCGCCGCCGGCGCGTGGTGCGCCGCGCCGCCTTGACCTGCGGCGCGTTGGAGAGGTCGCGCTTCGCAAGCACGAGCCGCAGATCGGGATGGGCGATGAGCTGGTCGTTCGAATCCACCACGTACGCATTGCCGCGCGCCCGGTGCCGATGCGCGCCACCACGTCCCAGATCGCCCTGATGTTGACCTCGGCCGCCGTCACCTCGGCGGCAGTCTCGTCCGGCGCCACGGCCATCGTGACGAACGGCTCGGACTCGTTCCTGAAGTAGACCGGGCTGATATAGGTCTTTTTCGATTTCGCCCCGACGAACTCGGGCGTGTCGGCATAGTCCTGACCGCTTGCCACCGCGTCGAGCGCCAGGCGCGACGTGCGCAGCTGCTCCTTGCCGGCGAGATCCAGATGGCGGACCTCGGTGATCGCCGGGACGTTGCGCAGCAGGCGCAGGAAGTCGATCTCGCGCTGTTCGGCGAGCGCGGCGGCGCGCGAGTGTCCTCCCGCCTGGATGCCGATCCCGGCCGTGCCCAGCGCGGACACGTCGATCGCGCCCTGCATCGTGCCGCGAAGGTGCTGGACGATCTGTCCCAGATACCGCTCGATCTCGTTCGCTGCCGCCAGCGCCTTCGTCCGCTCGAGCCGGACGATCGATTGCTTAGTCTCCTGGTAGGAGAAATAGAGCTCGACGGCGCTGCTCACGCGACAGCAGGCCCCCACCAGTATCAGCAGAAAGACCAGATACTTTCGGAACAGGCCGCGCGGCATCGACAGCTTCATCGCTGGATCACGTCGGCGCGGAACAGGATCTTGCGTGGAACGTCGAGCGCGAGGAGGCGCGCCGTCTCCAGATTGATCGCGAGAGCGATGTCGTCGGCGGATTCGACCGGAAGGTCCTGCGGACGCGTGCCTTGCAGGATCCTCGCCACGATGCCGGCGGCCTGGACGCCTTGCGCGTACAGGTCGGGCCCATACGAGACGAGCCCGCCGCGGGCCACCCAGTGCGCGGTCGCGAAGACCGCCGGAACCCGCGACTTCAGCGACTTGTCCAGTATCGCCGCCGTGATGTCCAGGGCATCCATTTCCGGGGACATGAGCCCGTCGCCCGGCCGCACCTCGAGGAGCGTGCGCTTCAATTGATCGGCACTCTCGACCGATCGGGCGATCAACTCGACCTTGAGATATTTTGCCGCCTGATCGGCGGCCGCGACCGCAGCCGCATCGGTGGGATCGCCCGCGCGGTATATGAACCAGACGCGGCGCAGCTTCGGCATGAGCGTGCGCAGGATCTCGATGCGCTTGGCGGCGATCTGCGCCGCCCCGCCGGCAATGCCCGTCAGGTTGCCGCCCGGCCGCGCCAGATCGGTGACGACACCGGCCGCGACCGGATTCCCGACCAGTGTGAAGACGATCGGAATTTGCTGGGATGGCGTCCTTGGCGGCGAGCGCGGCCGCTTCGTTGTTCGTGAAGATCAGGTCCACGTTCGCCTTGATCAGCGCCCGCGCCTCCGCCGGCAGCTCGTCGCTCTTGCCTTCGGTGAAGTGCAACTCGAAGGTCACGTCGCGACCTTCGGCAAGGCCCCGGGCGCGCAGGCCGGCCTTCAGGCCCTCGACGGTCGGATGATTGGCGGCCCAGGCCTCGTTCAGGACCCCGATGCGATATCGGGCGAGGCGGCTCGGCTTGCGCAGACGATTCTGCCAGCATGGCAGCCGCCGCCAGCACGATCGCGCCACGCAGCAGGCGCACGCACCCGCCGGGGCCTGGCGGCGCTCACGCCGTGTCCGCTATTTCCCGGACACAGTTAACGACTCGAACGAGAGCTCCGCGATGGCAAACCATTCGTACTGCTGCTCGCGGAACTTCTTCCAGGGCTCGTATGAGCTTCTTGAACGCGGGGTTCTTCGCCGCCTCCGCCTCGTAGAGCTCGAAGGCGGCTTTGTTGGCGGCGCGTAACGAGTCGCGCGGGAACGGATGCAGCTTGACGCCGTTCGCGATCAGGCTCTTGAGCGCGATCGGGTTCTTGGCGTCGTACTGCGCCTGCATCTTGACATGAGACTCGGCGGCGGCGGACTCGACCGCTTCCTGATAAACCTTGGGCAGCTTGTCCCACGCCGCGGCGTTGATCATCACGCAAATCTCCGTACCGCCCTCCCAGAATGCCGGATAGTAGTAGTGCTTGGCGATCTTGTAGAGGCCGAGCTTCTCATCGTCGTACGGGCCGATCCACTCGGCGGCGTCGATGACGCCCGCGCTCCGAGCGCCGCGTAGATTTCGCTCGCCCGGCAGCGCCTGCGGCACCGCGCCCAGCGCGCCCCATCACCTCGCCGCCGATCCCGGGGATGCGCATCTTCAGACCCTTCAGATCCGCGACCGTCTTGATCTCCTTCTTGAACCAGCCGCCCATCTGCGTCCCGGTGTTGCCGGCGGGAAAGTGGATGATCCCGTACTCCTTGTAGAACTCCCTCAGCAATTCCATGGCCGCCGCCGGCATATTCCCACGCCGGATTGCTGGCGCGAGAGTGAGGCCGAACGGAGATCGCGCAGCCGAAAGCGAACGCCCTGTTCTTGTTGACGTAGTAGTAGGAGGCGGTATGCCCGCACTCGACCGTGCCTTGCTGCACCGCGTCGAGGACCTGCAGCGGCGGCACGATTTGTCCGGCCGCGTACGGGGTGATCTCGAACTTGCCTTCGGTCAGCTTGCCGACGCGCTCGCAGAAAAATGCGCCCGCGCCGTAGATCGTGTCGCTCTTGGGAAAGCTCGAGGCGAGGCGCCACTTGACCTGCGGCGCGGCCTGCGCGATCGCCGGTGAAGTGACAGCGGTGTCGCGGCCCGGCACCGGCCCGTGTCAGAAAAGTGCGTCTTTTCATTGCGGTCCTCCCGAAGGCCACCGCGCATTCCGGTCGCCCCACGCGGCAATCCGCTCCAGCCGCGCGGACCCTCGCCGGGACCCGTCTCGTGAAGGGATTGCCGGAGTCGAGTACACACAAAAACTGGGCCACAGTCAGGGTTTTGGGGTTTGTGCGCCAACGATCCAATGGATCGCGACTCGCCTCCGCGCGATCGCCACGCTGCTCGGCGGCCTCGGCAGGCACGACTTGAAACACGCAGCGTTGCGCGTCGGCCGCTGCGGCCACTCGCGGACGCTCGACCCCCGCTCATTGCATTCGCGGGTCCCCTCTCGCTGCTCGGGCGCGGCCTCATCAGACGGTTTCCGTAAAGCGAAACGCCCGCGCGCGTCGGCCGCTGCGGCCACTCGCGGACGCTCGACCCCGCTCATTACATTCGCGGGTCCCCTCTCGCTGCTCAGGCCATACTTCGGCGCCATCCGGATCGCGCCGTCGGAGGCGGATTACCTCGCCGTTGAGCATTTCGTTTCTGACGATCTCGCCGACCAGCGACGCGAATTCACTCCGGCCGGCCGAGCCGCGGCGGAAACGGAACCATCTTGCCCAGAGACTCCGCGAAGTCCGCCGGAATCTGCCCCATCATCGGCGTCTCGAGAATTCCGAGGCGCGATGGTCGTCACGCGGATGCCGTGCCGCGAGAGGTCGCGCGCGAGCGGCAGCGTCATTCCCGCCACGCCGGCTTTCGACGCGGCGTAGGCGGCCCGCCCGACCTGGCCGTCGAAGGCCGCGACCGACGCGGTGTTGTTGACGATCACGCCTGCTCGCCGCCGGCGTTCGGCGTAGTTCTTCGTCATCGACCTCGGCGGCGAGCCGCTGGCACGTTGAACGTGCCGACCAGGGTTGATGTTGATCGTGCGCACTGAAGCCGGCATGCGAGCGAGTGCGGGCCCTCACTTGCCGACGACCTCTCGCCGTGGGCAGATCCCGGCGCAATTGACCAGACCATGCACCGTCCCGAAGGCAGCGACCGCGGCCCGCGACGGCGTGCGCTTGGCGCTCACCTACAAGTCGGTGACGTCGGTGCGGGCGAATTTCGCGCGTGCGCCCAGTTCCTTCGCGAGCGCTTGTCCTTCCGCCTCCTTGGGGTCGGCGATGAGAAGGCTTGCTGCCGCCGCCCTCGACGATCATCCGCGCCGTTGCGCCGCGCCAGGCCCGACGCACCGCCGGTAATCAGAAAACACGCTGCCGCTGATCTGCATGCCTGACCCTAGAGAATGCGGTTGAACCACGAGTACCGAGAGCAACCCGGCGAGCAGCGCGAACAGCGCCGCGGCCGCGACGAACAGCGCCGTGATCTCGGTCTGCTTCTGCTCGAACACCAGCTTGCGAGTTGAGCGATTCTGTAGACCTTCTTCAGGTCGCTCGCGCGTCTGCCGGCGTAGAAATATTCGCCGCGCGTGACGTTGGCGATCGTCTTCAGCGACTCCTCGTCGAGGCGCACGCGCATCGACCAGCCTTCGGCGCCGATGATCTCGCCCGCCGTCGGTGCCGATGCCGACCGTGTAGACGCGCACGCCGCGATCGGCCGGCCATGCGCGCCGCCTCGATCGGGTCGGGCCCGGTCGTCGTCTGGCCGTCGGTGAGCAGGATGATCGCGGCCGACGTGTACGAGCCCGGCGGCACCGGCTTGATCGCTGGTCCTTGTCCGGATCGCGCGGCGCTTCGTCGAGCGGCGGCGACTTGCGCGCGGTCGCGCGCGCGGGTTCCACGACCGCAGGTCGAACTCGGCGTCGGGGAAGATCGTCTTCAGCGACACGAGGATGCCGCTGCCGACCGCGGTGCCGCGCTGCAACTGGAAGCGGTCGATCGCCGCGATGATGTCCTCGCGCGTTGCGCGTCGGCGGCTGCACGACCGACGCCGTGGCCGCGCGAACGACACCACGCCGATGCGCGCGTGTCTGCCGGCTGGTCGGCGACGAACGCGCGCGCCGCCGCCTGCGCCGCGCGCCAGGCGATTGGGCTCGACGTCGGTCGGCGCGCATGCTGCCCGAGACGTCCATCGCCAGGATGATCGTCTCGTGCTGCGACGGCAGCGTGACGACGGCCTGCCGGCCGCGCGATCGCCGACGATCATCAGCGTCAGCGCGACGCAGGAACAGCAGCGGCGGAACGTGGCGGCGGAACCGCTGGCCCGTGCCCATCGCGTCCTTGACCATGCGCGAGGCTCGCGTAGCGCAGCGCCAGCCTTCTTCTTCCGCCGCAAGCAGCAGCAGATAGAGCCCGACGAGCAGCGGCACCGCGAGCCAGCAGCCACAGCAGCTCGGGCCAGATGAATGTCATGGGCCCGCCGTTATGCCTAGATGCCGCGGGCAGCGCCGCCGCCCGCCGGCGAGCTGGCTGCGCCGCTTGCGCAGATCGGCGAAGCGCAGGATCGCGTCGACGAGATCGTCGTCGGTCGCGAGCTCGAGCGCGTCGACGCCGGCGCGCCGGAACGCCGTGCGCAGCTCCTCCTCGCGCTCGCCGCCGCGAGCGGCGAAGCGCTTGCGGAAGCCGCGGTCGTGCGTGTCGACGAACAGCTGCTCGCCGGTCTCGGCGTCCTGGATGACCAGCAGCCCGAGGTCGGGCAGCTCCATCTCGAGCGGATCGTAGAGCCGCACCGCGACGACCTCGTGCCGCTGCGCGAGACGCGCGAGCGGCTCCGCCCAGCCCGGCGCGGCTGATGAAATCGGAAACGACGAACACGAGCGAGCGCCGCGCGCATGACGTCGTAGCGCCGCGTGCGAGCAGCTCGTCGAGGTCGGTCGCCGCCTGACGCCTGGAGCGCCGGACGGCTGCAGCATGCGGTGCAGGATGTGCAGCACGTGGCGCCGGCCGCTGCGCGCCGGAATCACGGTGTCGACGCCGTCGCCGTAGAAGATGCGCGCCGACGCGGTTGCCGTGGCGCGTGAGCGAGCGCGCGAGCACGCGTGACGAACTCGGTCGACACCGCGCGCTTCTTCACCTCGCGCGAGCCGAAGTCGACCGAGCGGAGCAGAGTCGAGCAGGAACCAGGCGGTGACCTCGCGATCCTCGTTGTACTCGCGCACGTACGGCGTCTGCAGCCGCGCGGTGACGTTCCAGTCGATGTGGCGCACGTCGTCGCTGATACTGGTACTCGCGCAGGTCGGCGAGATCGAGGCCCGAAGCCGCGGAACAGCGTCCGGTAGTCGCCGTGCAGCAGGCCGTCGAGACGGCGGATCACCGTCCACTCGAGCCGGCGCAGGACGCTGTTCAGGCGTTGCGCGAGCGACTCGGACATGGGTTTCGAGCGGCTTCTCCGGCGCGCGCACGTGCTGCATGATCCGGTGGATCAGCGTCGTCCGGCGTCTGAGCCCTCGGCGAGCGCCTCGTAGGACAGCACCAGCCGGTGCCGCAGCACGTCGGGCGCGAGGTCGGTCGACGTCCTCGGGCAGCACGTAGTCGCGCCCGCGCAGGAAGGCGAGCGCCCGCGCGCCTTCGATGAGATGGATCGACGCGCGCGGGCTCGCGCCGAAGGTGATGATAGCGGCGACAGTCCTTGATGCCGAAGCGCTCCGGGTCGCGCGTCGCGGCGGCGAGGCGCACCGCGTACTGGATCAGCGCGGGATCGACGTAGCCGCTGCGGCACTCGCGCTGCAGCGCCGCAGAGCTCGGTCGGTCGTCGCCACCGGCGACGACGTCGTGCGCAGCGCCGGTCACGCGCTCGACGATCACGAACTCCTCCTCCTCGCTCGGGTAGCCGACCAGCACCTTCATCATGAAGCGGTCGACCTGCGCCTCGGGCAGCGGGTAGGTGCCCTCCGGTCTCGATCGGGTTCTGCGTCGCCATGACGAGGAACGGCTCGGGCACGCGGTGCGTCTCGCCGGCGATCGTGACCTGGTGCTCCTGCATCACCTCGAGCAGCGCGCTCTGCACCTTCGCCGGCGCGCGGTTGATCTCGTCGGCGAGCAGCAGGTTGCGTGAACACCGGGCCGAGCGAGGTCGCGAACTCGCCGGTCTTCTGGTTGTAGATGCGCGTGCCGACGAGGTCCGCCGGCACGAGGTCCGGCGTGAACTGGATGCGCCGGAAAGCTGCCGCGCGATCGTCGCGGCGAGCGTCTTCACGGTCAGCGTCTTGGCGAGCCCCGGCACGCCTTCGACCAGCAGGTGCCCCTGCGCGAGGATCGCCACCAGCACGCGCTCGAGGAAGTGGTCCTGGCCGACGACGACCTTCTTCACCTCGTAGAGGATGCGCTCCATCAGCGTGCGACGTCCTGGCGCGGCCGGATTCCGTGTCGTTCAGTGTCGCTTCCGATCTGACAGGCTGCTGGATGCTGCGCTCAGAACGGCGGCATGCCGATCGCGGCCGCGGCATTCTCGATCGGCACCGCGAAGCCGATGCCGATGAAGACGCGCTGCTCGGTCGGATTGAGGATGCCGGTCACGATGCCGACCACCTCGCCGTCGGCGGTGACCAGCGGGCCGCCCGAGTTGCCCGGATTGGCGGCGGCGTCGAACTGGATCAGGTTGGTCAGGATCGCGCTTGCCTTCCGGCGAGACGGTATTCGCGCCTCAGGCCGGAGATCACGCCGGCGGAGGCCGACGGGCCGATGCCGAACGGAAACCCGACGGCGACCACCTCGTCGCCGACGGCGAGGTCGGCGCGTCGAGCGCAGCGTCGCCGGCGACGAGATCGTCGGGCAGCGTCTTCGCCTGGAGCACCGCGAGATCGTGCTCCGGCCGCACGCCGATCACGACGGCTTCGGCTTCGATGCCCGTCGGAGAAGACGCACGCCCGATCGCGGTCGGCGCCGGCGACGACGTGCAGATTGGTGAGGATGATGCCCTTGTCGACGATGACCACGCCGGTGCCCACGCTTCGCTCGACGTCCTTGTCACCGTCCGCTGTCGTCGCCCAGGCTGGCGCACGCGCACGACCGACGGGCTGATGATTTCGTAGGCCCTCCCGCCAGCGGCCGAGGGCAGCGTCGTGTTATCAAAGTGTGCAGCCACGGCGGCGTCGATGTCGGCCTTCTGGGTCAACTGGCGCGCAGCGGGCTGCAGGGTTGCGTACACCCCGACCAATGCGAGGGCGAAGAGCGCTCCCGCGGCAATGAGAAGCGGCCGTTGTCGGCGCTCGAGGAGTGCCAGCGCTGTGGCGCAGCCACGGGCGTCGTGCCGGGCGGGGGCGGCCGTTTCCCCGGGCGTTCGCCAGCGTCAGGGCCCCGCTCCGAGCCCGCGCGCGGCCGGCTGCGAATGGCTGGATCGGCTGTAGAGCGTGGTCTTCGGTCATCGGGATCTCGTGGCGGCACGGCTCAGGCTCGCCGGCGTGCGTCGCATCTCGGCTCGTGTTTACACAAACATCGCCACGCCGACCGACTCGGACGGTCTAACGCCGCCTGGCGCTCTGCGCAGCGAGTTCAGGCGAGCCATCGGTGTTCGACGTCGGCTCGCTCTCCGGCGCGGGACTCACACCGAAGCAACTGCGACGAAGCCGTGGCGCTCATGAACGCCCGCGCCGGAAGGTTGCGCCGGAAGGTGAACGCCACGTTCCGCTTGGCGAGCGTTCACGGGCCTGGACAGACAGCGCGCTGCCGATACCGCGGCGCTGATAACCGGGAAGCGCGGCAAGGTGTCCTATCCATGGGACGTCGAGGGCGATCAGCCCGAGCAAGCCCCGGGGATCCTCGGCCACCCAGAGCTCGCACTTCGTCGGGAGGCGAGTCCGGAAGAACGCTCTCGCGTCATCGAGCGTGTGGCGCTGATGCTCCGGCACGTAGGGATAGCTGACGAGGTTCGTTTCGTGCCACTGCCGGCTGAGATGCTCGAAATCGCTATCGACGTGACCTGCGAATGAATCTCGTGCGTGTTCGTCAAACGCAAAGGTCTTCCGGACGGCATCCTCACTGCGCGTCGGCGGCGACCACACGCTCGAAGTGGAGGTACACGCTGCCCCTGACAGTTGGGACGCAGCAGTCTTGCCGAAAAACCGGAATGTCCCCGACGTCTCCGCCGGACAGTTCCTGTTGGTTCTCGCACCAGCCCGCCTGTGGAACGCAGTTCCGCTCCAACCCCGTTCGCCTTCTTGCTCCCAGCGACGAACGCTGAACGTGAACTCCGCGAAATCACTTCGCGAGCGGAGGGCCCTCGCGATGATCGGACGATTTTGGTAATGACGCCCTCGGCGACCCAGTCCGCGAGAGCCTCGCAGCTCGGGCGGTCGAGCTTCCCCGTCGGGCCGTCGCATGGCGGGGGCGGACAAGGTTTGGTGGCTTGCACCGCGGGCACCGCAAGGACACCCACCACCCAGCCACCGCGACGGCAACGATGAGTCCTGTACGTTCGAAGCTGGGACATGCGCATTCCGGCGCCGATGGGCGAGACGGCGCGCCGCATACCACGCCGGCGCGCGGGAAGCTTCTACCTCTCCTGCGCCTTGAACATCGTCGTCGCCGCGGTCACCAGCGTCCCGAGGTCGGCGAGATTCGAAGGGACGATCAGCGTGTTGCTGGTCTTGGCGAGGTTGGCGAAGGCGGCGACGTATTGCTCCGCGACCTTGAGGTTGACCGCGCTCATGCCGCCCGGCGAGCTGATCGCTTCGGCGACCTGGCGGATGGCCTTGGCGTTGGCCTCGGCAATCGACAGGATCGCCGCGCGCTTGGCCCTGCGCGGTATTGATCTGGGCCTGCTTCGACGCCCTCCGACTGCGCGATCGCCGCCTCGCGCGCGCCGGCGGCGAGGTTGATCTGCTCCTGCTGCTTGCCCTCCGAGGTCGCGATCACCGCGCGCTTCTCGCGCTCGGCGGTGATCTGCGCCTGCATCGCGTGCAGGATCTCCTTCGGCGGGGTCAGGTCCTTGATCTCGTAGCGCAGCACCTTGACGCCCCAGTTTGCAGCGGCCTTATCGAGCGCCTCGACCACCGCCGCGTTGATGTGATCGCGCTCCTCGAACGTTCGATCCAGTTCCATCCGGCCGATGATGCTGCGCAGCGTGGTCTGTGCGAGCTGCGTGATCGCGACTATGTAGTTCGACGAGCCGTAGGACGCGAGCCGCGGATCCGTGACCTGAAAATAAAGAATGCCGTCGACCTGCAGCTGCGTGTTGTCCTTGGTGATGCAGATCTGCGACGGCACGTCGAGCGGGATCTCGCGCAGGTCGTGGCGATACGCGACGCGATCGACGAACGGAACCACGAACCTGAGCCCGGGCTCGAGCACGTCGTGGAACTTGCCCCAGCGCTCGATGACCAGCGCGCGCTGCTGCGGCACCACTCGGATCGCCTTGTTGACGACGATGATCGCGACGATGAAGACTGCAAGCGCGACGAGCGCGGGACCGGTGAGCATCTGCATGGCCTTCTCCCTCCGTTGGCTTACGCGCCGGCGGGACGGCGGTCGGACAGGATGAGAGTCGACCGCGCGGGTCTCGGTGATGTACATGTTCTCGGCCTGCGGCGTATCGGGCGCCGCCAGCTCCGCGTCCCAGGTGCTGCCGCGGTAGCTGACCCGCGCCGTGCGGCCGGGGCCCCAGCTCTGCACCCGGACCATCTGGCCGACATCGAGCCCCGGCTGGCTGGGGAACGCCCGCGCGCCCCGCTTCCAGCGCTCCAGCAGCACGACGCCGACGACACCGGAGCACGCTGGCGGTCAGCCACTGGTACGGTGCGCCCCACTCCAGCCATGCCGCGACGCCGCCGCACGGCAACCGCCACGCCGACGACCAGGAGATAGAAAGTGCCGGTCAACAGCTCGGCGGCAATCAGCGCTGCCGCGGCGATCCACCACATCCAGTACGCACTCATCATCGAGCTTCCTCCGGACGTGAAGGATAAAGGAATTCGCGGGTACCGGGCCAGTGCGCGCGGCCGACCCGGTGGAAAGGCTTGCGAACAACCGGAAAGACCTCAATATCGGCTATAATTCTCGTTTTGGATCAGACCCTTCGCGCCAGTTTCCGGAGGAAGGCATGCCGATTTACGAATACCGTTGCGAAGCCTGCGGGCACAAGCTCGAAGCACTGCAGAAACTTTCCGATTCGCCGCTCACGGATTGTCCGGTGTGCGGGAAGAGCCGTTTGAGCAAGCTTGTCACGGCCGCCGGGTTCCAGCTCAAGCGGAAGCGGCTGGTATGCCACCGATTTCAAGGGCTCCGGCAGCAAACCGGCCGCCAAGACCGCTAGCGGTGAATCCCAGCCGGCAAAATCGAACGGCGGCGGGGCCGAAGCGAAGCGAGCGGAAGCGAAATCGGAAAGCAAGGTGGAAGCCAAGTCCGATTCCGGGGGCACAGCGACCGGCGGCGGCGGTTGCGGCGGCGCCGCTGTTCCTGCCACTGACCGCATTCGAAGCATCGATCCGAACGCGCCGTGAGAGGCGATACTTCATCGCCGGTCTGCTGGTCATGGGTGCCGATCGGCATCACGATCTGGGTGCTCGCCTTCCTCGTGGGTACGCTCGACCAGACGCTGCTGGTCCTGCCGGAGAGCCGCGCGCCCCGACAACGTGCTCGGGTTTCACATTCCCGGCCTGGGCGTGGTCCTGATCATCGCGATCGTCCTTCTCACCGGCGCCATCGCCGCGAACTTCTTCGGCGCGCGTGTGATCGCCGTGTGGGAATCGATGCTCGGCCGCATTCCGTTCGTCAAGTCGATCTACACCAGCGTCAAGCAGGTGAGCGACACCCTGCTCTCCGACTCGGGTACCGCGTTTCGCAAGGCGCTGCTGGTCGAATTTCCGTATCCCGGGTGCTGGACGATTGCCTTCCTGACCGGGACGCCGGGCACTGCAGTGACGCCGTACCTCCGAGGGCGAGCACGTCAGCGTCTACGTCCCCACCACGCCGAACCCGACATCGGGCTATTTCATCATGCTGCCGAAGTCGCGGGTGCACGAGCTCGACATGACGGTGGACGAGGCGCTGAAGTACATCATCTCGATGGGTGTCGTGGCGCCGACGACCGCATCCCGTCGACGCGCCGCAATCCATCGCGCGAATCCCGCAACCCAAGCACGAAGTCCGAAACTGACGATGCATGCCTGGCCGCGGGCCGCTGCAGCGCGCGGCGGTTGCGCGTTGCCGCGTCTACCCGTTCCCGGAGAAAAACTTGAAACGCACCGACTACTGCGGCCGCATCGACCGCAAACGCTACTCGGCCAAACGGTCACGCGTCGCGGGCTGGGTCCATCGCCGCCGCGATCACGGCGGCGTGATCTTCATCGACCTGCGCGACCGCGAAGGTCTCGTGCAGATCGTCTGCGATCCCGACCGCGCGACGACGTTCGCCATCGCCGAGAAGCTGCGCAACGAATTCGTGCATCGCGGTGACCGGGCTGGTGCGCCCGCGGCCCGAGGGAACCGTCAACCCGGACCTGCGTACCGGCGAGATCGAGGTGCTCGCGCACGAGATCGAGATCCTGAACACGTCGCTGACGCCGCCGTTCCAGCTCGACGACGAGAACCTCGTCGGAGACCGTGCGGCTCGAGCATCGCGTGCTCGACCTGCGCCGGCCCGCAGATGCAGGAGAACCTGATGCTGCGCCACCGGGCCGCGATGGCGGCGCGCCGCTACCTCGACGCGCACGGCTTCATCGACATCGAGACGCCGGTGCTCTACAAGTCCACGCCCGAAGGCGCGCGCGAGTTCCTCGTGCCGTCGCGCATCCATCACGGCCAGTTCTACGCGCTGCCGCAATCGCCGCAGCTGTTCAAGCAGATGCTGATGATCGCGGGCTTCGACCGCTACTACCAGATCGTCAAGTGCTTCCGCGACGAGGACCTGCGCGCCGACCGCCAGCCCGAATTCACCCAGATCGACATCGAGACGTCGTTTCTCGACGAGCTCGAGATCCGCGACGCTGATGGAAGGGCTGGTCGCGGCGATGTTCACGCGAGGCGCTCGGCGTCGACCTGCCGCATCCGTTCCCGGTCATGACCTACGCCGACGCGATGCGCGACTACGGCTCCGACAAGCCTGACCTGCGCGTGCCGCTCAAGCTGACCGAGCTGACCGATCTCATGAAGACGGTCGACTTCAAGGTATTCCGCGCGCGCAGCGGACCTTGCCGAACGGGCGCGTCGCCGCGCTGCTGCGTCCCGGCACGGGCGGAGCGACCGCCTTGTCGCGCAAGGAGATCGACGACTACGCGCGCGTTCGTCGGCGATCTACGGCGCGAAGGGCCTCGCCTACATCAAGGTCAACGACGCTTCGAAGCCCAACGAAGAGGGATTGCAGTCGCCGATCGTCAAATTCCTGTCCGGCGACGTGCTGCGCGAGATCCTCGCGCGCACCGGCGGCGCAGACGCGGCGACCTGATCTTCTTCGGCGCCGACCGCGAGAAGGTCGTCGACGACGCGCTCGGCGCGCTGCGCGCGAGGATCGGTCACGACCGCGGCCTTGCGCAACCGGGCTGGAAGCCGCTGTGGGTCGTCGACTTCCCGATGTTCGAGTTCAACGACGAGACGCAGGAGCTGGGCAGCCCGCCATCATCCGTTCACGGCGCCGAAGGACGGCCACGAGGAGCTGTTCGAGACCGACCCGGCGCACGCGCTCGCCAAGGCGTACGACGTCGTGCTGAACGGCTGGGAGATCGGCGGCGGGTCGGTGCGCATCCACCGGCCGGACGTGCAGGCAGAAGGTGTTCGCGTCGCTCGAAGATCAGCCCGGAGGATCAGCGCCGGAAATTCGGCTTCCTGCTCGACGCGCTGCAGTACGGCGCACCGCCGCACGGCGGCATCGCGTTCGGCTTCGACCGCATGGTGGCGTTGATGGCCGGCGTCGAGCAGATCCGCGACGTGATCGCCTTCCCGAAAACGCAGCGCGGCCAGGACCTGCTCGATCGACACGCCGTCGCCGGTCGACCGAGCAGCAGCTGCGCGAGCTGCACATCCGCGTGCGGCAGTCGGATGAAGCAAAGCATGACTGAGCGAAGCTGGGATGCGTCGACCCGGCGATCGTGACGCGCCGCTACGCGACGATGGCCGTCTGAGCTCGCACATGTCTGCCCGCCGACCCGGCGTTCGTGGTCTTGTCGCCGGCGTCGTGCTCTGCCTGGTCGCGGTTTTCGAAGCGACCGTGGCGGTTGCACGCGCCGACGCGCCGGTGGCCGACATCGCGGTGCAGGCGCTGCCCGCCCAGGCACGGGCGACACTGGATACGATCCGCAGCGGCGGGCCGTTCCCTACCCGCGCGACGGCGTGGTCTTCAGCAACCGGGAGCGCATTCTCCCGCGCAGCCGCGCGGGTACTATCACGAGTACACGGTGCCGACGCCCGGAGCAAGCACGCGCGGGGCGCGCCGCATCGTCTGCGGCGGCAACCCGGCGACGCTCGCCGAGTGCTACTATTCCGACGACCACTACCAAACGTTCCGGAGGATTCGGCGATGAAGCTTCCCGATCTCCTCGGTGGCGACCGATGCCGGCGTACACGAGTGGACCGGAGCTGCGGATGCGATCAAGGCCGCCGCACAGGCGGCCAAGCTCAAGTTCTGCACCATCGATCTGCATGGCGTCGGCGGCAAGAGCGGAGCTTCTCGACGCGCTGGGCAAAGGCCTCAGGCTCCCGGAGCATTTCGGCGACAACTGGGACGCGCTTGCCGATTGCCTCGAGGACAGCGACTGGCTGGGCGGCCACGGGATGGCCATCGTCCTGCGACACGCCGGCACGTACCGGAAGACCTATCGCACCGACTGGCAGACGCTCGCCGAGATCCTCGGCGAAGCCTCCGGAATACTGGCAGGAGCGGCACAAGCCGTTCTGGGTCTCTTGTCGCCTGAACTACAAGATTCCGGTCTCGGCGCTGGTGCTCGTGCATACGCCGGAATTGCGCGTGCTCCTGCTCGAGCGCGCGGATTTCCCGGCTACTGGCAGTCGGTGACCGGCAGCCGGGAGGTCGGCGAAACGCTCGCCGAAACCGCGACCCGCGAGCTGCGCGAGGAGACCGGGCTCGATGCGGCCGCGTTCGGAGGCGTGGTCGACTGGAAACGCACGAACGAATACGAGATCTTCCCGCGCTGGCGCCACCGCTATCCGCCCGGAACGACGCACAACACCGAGCACGTGTTCTCGCTGCAGGTGCCGCAGCCGGTCTCGGTCCGGCTCGCTCCGCGAAGAGCACCTCTCTCACCTGTGGCTGCCGTGGGAGGAGGCTGCGCCGAAGTGCTTTTCCTGGTCGAACCGGCAGGCGATCGAGGAACCGCCGCGCCGAGTAGCGGCCGAAAGGAGAGAACGATGAAGCCTCACCGCCATGCTTGTTGCCGCGCTCGCCTGCGCGGCTGCGCTGTCAGGCGCAGGCGCCTGCGCCTCGCGCAGCCCAGCGTCACCGTCGCTGCATCGGCGACCGCGACGATAACCAATCGACCGGCTGCGAGGCGTGGCTGCGCGCCGAGGCGGAGAACGCGAGCGCGAGCGCGGCGGCGAGCCAGGTGAACGCCGCGATCGCGAAGGCCCTCGCCGACGCGAAAGCCTATCCATCGATCAAGGTCGCCACCGCCGGCTATTCGACCTACCAGGTGAGCGACAAGGCGAAGGCCCAGCGCTGGCATGTGGTGCAGACGATCAGCCTGGAGGCGGGCGATTTCACGGCCGCAGCGACGCTGATCACGCGGTCTGCAGGACGAGGATGGCCTGCTGCTCTCCGGCATGGGCTTCGTGCTCTCGGAGAAGTCGCGCCGCGATGCCGAAGACAGCGTCACGCAACAGGCGATCAAGAGCTTGGCAGCAGCGCGCGCAACAGGCCGCGCAGGGGCTCGGGTTCGCCGGCGTGGCGCCCGGGACGCGTCACCGTGCAGGCGAACGACGGCGGGCGCGTCTATCCGATGGCGGCGCGCGCAGGCGCTGGGGCGCCCGCCGCGGCGGCGCCGGTCGCGCTGGAGGCCGGGACGACCGACGTCACCGTCTCGGTGAGCGGCGAGGCGCTGCTCGAGCAGCCGCGGTAGCCCGGGCTAGTCTCTCCGGCCCGAGCATCCGCTCGGGCCGCACCCACTGGTCGAACTGCTCGCCGGTGACATGGCCCGAGCGCGAGCGCGGCGGCGCGCAGCGTCGTGCCTTCGCGATGCGCCTTCTTGGCGATCTGCGGCGGCCTTGTCGTAGCCGATGTGCGGGTTGAGCGCGGTCACCAGCATCAGCGAGCGCTGACACCAGCTCGGCGATGCGCTCGCGGTTCGGCCTCGATGCCGCGCGCGCAGTGTTCGTCGAAGCTCGCCATGCCGTCGGCGAGCAGCCGCACGCTCTGCAGCACGTTGTGGATGATGAGCGGCCGGAACACGTTGAGCTCGAAGTTGCCCGACGCGCCGCCGATAGTTCACGGCGACGTCGTTGCCCATGCACCTGTGCAGCGACCATCGTCAGCGCCTCGCACTGCGTCGGGTTGACCTTGCCCGGCATGATCGAGCTGCCGGGCTCGTTCTCCGGAATCGTGATCTCGCCGAGGCCCGCAGCGCGGCCCGCTCGCCAGCCAGCGCACGTCGTTGGCGATCTTCATCAACGCCGCGGCCAGCGTCTTGAGCGCGCCGTGCAGATTGACCAGCGCATCGTGCGGCCGCCATCGCCTCGAACTTGTTGGGCGCGGTGACGAACGGCAGCCTGGTGACGCCGCGATCTCGGCGGCGGCGCGCGCGCCGAATTCGCGGTGGCGTGTTGAGCCCGGTGCCCACGGCGGTGCCGCCGAGCGCCAGCTCGTAGACATGCGGCAAGCGGCGTCGTCGATGTGCGCGGTCGGCCTGCTCGAGCTGCGCCGCGTAGCCGGAGAACTCCTGCCCGAGCGTGAGCGGAGTGGCATCCTGCAGGTGCGTGCGGCCGATCTTGACGATGTCGCGCGAACGCGGTCGCCTTGCGCCGCAAAGCGTCGCGTCCAGCGCGTCGAGCGACGGCCGCAGATCGCGCACGACCGTTTCGGCCGCGGCAACGTTCATCGCGGTGGGAAGACGTCGTTCGACGACTGACCGCGGTTCACGTCGTCGTTCGGGTGCACGAGGCGGCCCTCCGCCGCGCGGTCCACCGAGCAACTCGGACGCCCGGTTGGCGAGCACCTCGTTGACGTTCATGTTGGTCTGCGGTGCCGGAGCCCGTCTGCCACACCGCCAGCGGGAACTCGCCGGCATGCGGCCCCGCGATCGCTTCGTCGGCCGCGGCGATGATCGCTTTGGCCTTCGTCTTGTCGAGCGTGCCGAGCGCGACGTTCACCGCGCTGCCGCGCTGCGCTTGACGATGAGCAGCGCGCGGATCAGCGCCACGGGCATCTTTTCGGTGGAGATGCGGAAATAGCTTGAGCGAGCGCTGCGTCTGTGCGCCCCATAAGCGGTCTGCGGGAACCTCGATCGGGCCGAAAGTGTCGCGCTCGGTGCGCGTGGCGGGTGCCTTCATGAGATGCCTCCTCGGATAGAATACCACCATGAACATGTTCCGCAGCCTGCTCGGCGTGGGACTCGCGGCGCTCGCGTGCGTCGCCGCCTCGCAGCCGATCGACACCAGTGGCGCCCGTGCGCCAGAGCGCGCCGGTCGTCGTGGCGAACCGCACCATCATCGTGCTGCGCGGTCCCATCGCCGGCTACTCGGCGCGCGAGCGTGCCGCGGACACTGCAGCAGCGGATCGAGGAGGCCCTCGAGAGCAACAACGAGTCGCCCGTGGTTTCCACTGCGGACGCTGAAGACGGGACGAAGGTGCTGATCGACGGAAGATTCGCATTTTTGTGACGCGTATCGACATCGACCCGCAGGTCGGCGAGACGACGCAGAACGTCGCGCGCGAGGCCGGGACGCGTCTGCAGGTGGCGATCGTCGACTATCGCGAGCAGCATTCGCCCCGCTACCTGCTGCTCGCGCGGCATGTGGGCGGGCTCGCCACGGCCGTTTATCTCGGCCTGCTGTGGCTGCTGTTGTTGATCGACCGCTGGGCCGGGCGGCGCGTCGCGCTGGCCGCCGCCTCCCGAGCCGAGAAGGTGCATCGTTCACGGCGTAAGCCTGCTCGATCCGCACCAGGTGCGCTGGATCGCGCGGCGTCTCTTTGACCTGCTCGCGTGGGCGGTGGCGCTGTTCGCGACCTACAGCTGGCTTACTTTCAACGCTGAAGCAGTTCCTTCACACGCGCCCCTGGGGCGAGCACATGGAGGGGAACCTGTTCGTGCTCTCTCGGGCAACATCGCTCTGGCCATCCTCGGTGCGATCCCCGGGCTCGTGATCGTGGTCGTGATCCTGCTCCTGGCGCGCCTCTTGATCCGTCTCGCGAGCTTCTTCTTCGATCGCATCGAGCGCGGCGTCGATCACGATGGGCGGCCTCGACGCCGACACGGCGGAGCCGACGCGCCGCATCTTCCAGATCGTCGTGGTGTTCGCGCCTCGCGCTGGCCTACCCGTACCTGCCCGGCGCCGCATACCGAGGCGTTCAAGGGCGTCTCGGTGCTTGTTGGGCTGATGGTGCCGCTCGGCGCGGTCGAGCCGTGGTCGGGCAGGCCGTCAGCGGCCTGATCCTCATGTACACGCGCGCCTTCCGCGCCGGCGAGTACGTGCGCATCGGCGAGCCACGAGGGCACGGTGGTCGAACTGGGCACGTTCACCACGCGCATGCGCACCGGCCTGGGCGAGGAAGTGCTGCTCCCGAACAACTACGCTCGCCAGAATACGACGAAGAACTACTCGCGCGCGGTTTCCGGCACAGGCTTCGTCGTGGACACCGGCGTCACGATCGGCTATTCGACGCCGTGGCGGCAGGTGCAGGCGCGATGCTCGAGGAAGCCGCGCGGCGGACGACCGAGATCGCGACCGAGCCGGCGCCGTTCGTGCGGCAGACCGCGCTCGTCGGACTTCTATGTCGAGTACCGGCTCGTCGCATACGCTCGCCGTCGAGCGTCCCGCGCAGCGCGTCGACATGCTGAGCCGGCTGCACGCCAACATCCAGGACGTGTTCAACGAGCACGGCGTGCAGATCATGTCGCCGCACTACATGACCGGACCCCAGCCGAGCCGCAGGTCGTGCCCAAGGCGCACTGGTACGCGCCGCCCGCGAAGCTGCCGGAGAGCGGAGCTCAGCCGACGCGACGAAGCGGTAGCACCGCGGCCGTCGCGGGAGGAGCTTCCATGATCATCGCGAGACTTTCCCGGTCCCTTGCCACTGTGTTGCTGGCGGTCATCGTGGGCTGCGCGTCGACGATCGACAGCAGGGGACCCGCTGCGCCGGCCCCCGCCTACCGCGTGGGTGACCGCTGGACCTACGATGCCGCGGACGGCTTCCGGCAGAAGACACGGTGGGTGGAAACCCACGAGATCATCGCCGTCGCTCCAACGGTGATCACGGTGCGCGTCACCCAGGCCGGCGATCGCGTCGACAACGTGCGCACCGAGCTATGGGCGGCACCGGGCCTCGTCGCCGTGGGGGCGCTCTACGATCACGAGACGAGGCGCTTCGCGACGCCGCTGCAGCGCTACAACTTCCCTTTGAAGCCGGGCGAATCCTGGAACCAGTGGGTAGACAACGTCAATGAGAGCGCGCAATTGCAGGGCGCGATCAACCGCTACGTCGTCGTCGACGGCTGGGAACGCGTCGCCACCCCGGCCGGCAGCTTCAATGCGATCCGCCTGCGCGTGCTGATGCGGCTCGACGACAGTGAATTCTGGCGCGGGCCGACCACGTGCAGCGACGTCGTGTGGTACGCACCGGAGGGCGCGGGCGATCGCGCGCCGAGCGCGACTCGCAGTTCATCGAATTGGACGGCCCCGACTCCGCGCCGGTTTATACGCAGCACTCGGTGCTGGAGCATGCGCGCTTCACGCCGGGCGCGTAGCCCGATGAGCGAGTGAATCCTGGCATCGCGCTTCGCGCTCAACCCGGGCTACGCGTGGGTGCGGTCGGGCCGCCGCTGCTGCCGATCAGGTCGCCGCGGTCGGCTCCGAGGGCGCCGGAGCGGTGCACGGCCTCGTCGCCGATCGCCTTCATCGACAGACGCACGCGGCCTTTCTCGTCGGCCTCGAGCACCTTGCACGCGCACCCTCTGGCCTTCCTTCAGATAATCGGGACACGTTGTTCACGCGTTCCTTGGCGATCTGCGAGATGTGCAGCAGGCCGTCGCTTGCCCGGGCAGCATCTGCACGATCGCGCCGAAGTCGAGCAGGCGCAGCACCGTGCCCTCGTAGATCCTGCCGACTTCGACTTCGGCGGTGATGTCCTCGATGCGCTTGCGCGCCGCGTTGCAGGCGTCGGCGTTGACCGACGCGATCGTGACCGTGCCGTCGTCCTGGATGTCGATCGTCGTGCCGGTCTCCTCGGTCAGCGCGCGGATCACCGCGCCGCCCTTGCCGATCACGTCGCGGATCTTCTCCGGATTGATCTTGAACGTCATCATCCGCGGCGCGTGCTGCGAGATCTCGGTGCGCGCGTGCGGCAGCGCTTCCTGCATCAGGTGCAGGATGTGCATCCGGCCCTCGCGCGCCTGCGACAGCGCGACCGCCATGATCTCCTTGGTGATGCCCTGGATCTTGATGTCCATCTGCAGCGCGGTGACGCCGCGGTCGGTGCCGGCGACCTTGAAGTCCATGTCGCCGAGGTGATCCTCGTCGCCGAGGATGTCGGTCAGCACGGCGAAGCGGTTGCCTTCCTTGATCAGGCCCATCGCGATGCCCGCGACGTGCGCCTTGGTCGGCACGCCGGCATCCATCAGCGCGAGGCTCGCCGCCGCAGACCGACGCCATCGACGAGCTGCCGTTCGATTCGGTGATCTCCGAGACGACGCGCATCGAGTAGGCGAACTCCTCGGCCGTCGGCAGCACGGCGACCAGCGCGCGCTTGGCGAGGCGGCCGTGGCCGATCTCGCGGCGCTTCGGCGAGCCGACGCGCCCGGTCTCGCCGGTCGCGTACGGCGGCATGTTGTAGTGGAACATGAAGCGCTCGCGGTATTCGCCCATCAGCGCGTCGATGATCTGCTCGTCGCGCGCGGTGCCCAGCGTCGCGACGACCATCGCCTGCGTCTCGCCGCGCGTGAACAGCGCCGAGCCGTGCGTGCGCGGCAGCACGCCGGTGCGGATCGAGATCGGGCGCACGGTGCGCGTATCGCGGCCGTCGATGCGCGGCTCGCCCGACAGGATCTGGTTGCGCACGATCTTCGCTTCGAGATCGAACAGCAGATTGCTGACGTAGTTCCGCTGAGCCGGCGTGACGTCCGCCGGAAGGCAGTTCGGCCTCGACCTTGGCGGCGATCTCCTTCAGCCGCTGCTGGCGCGCCTGCTTCTGACGCAGCGCGTACGCGTCGCGCAGATCGGCTTCGGCCGCGGCGGCGACGCTGGCGATCAGCGCCTCGTCCTTCGCCGGCGGCTGCCAGTCCCACAGCGGCTTGCCGGCTTCCTCGACCAGCTGAGTGGATGAGCTCGATCACCGCCTGCTGCTGCTGGTGGCCGAAGACGACGGCGCCGAGCATCACTTCCTCGGGCAGCTCCTTCGCTTCCGATTCGACCATCAGCACCGGCGGCTTCGGTGCCGGCGACGACGAGGTCCAGCTTCGAAGTCGTCGAGCTCGGTCTTGGTCGGATTGAGCACGTACTGACCGTCGATGTAGCCGACGCGCGCGGCGCCGATCGGTCCGTTGAACGGAATGCCGGAGAGCGAGATGGCCGCCGACGCGCCGATCATCGCCGGAATGTCCGGATCGATCTCGGGATCGACCGACATCACCGTCGCGATGACCTGCACTTCGTTGTAGAAGCCGTCGGGGAACAGCGGCCGGATCGGCCGGTCGATCGAGCCGCGAGGTCAGCGTTTCCTTTTCGCGACGGCCGGCCTTCGCGCTTGAAGAAGCCGCCGGGGATGCGTGCCGGCGGCGTAGGTCTTTTCCTGGTAGTCGACGGTCAGCGGGAAGAAGTCCTGTCCCGGCTTCGCATGTCTTGGCGGCAACGACGGTGACCAGCACGACGCTGTCGTCGAGGCTCGCGAGCACCGCGCCGCCGGCCTGGCGGGCGATTTCGCCGGTTTCCAGCGTCAGCGTGTGGCGGCCGTAGGGAATCGATTTCTTGATGGGGTGGACACGTTATCCTCGGATTCCGAAACGCAGCAATGGCCGGCGTCACGAGCGCGGCCAATATCAGACGGTTGGTTGCAGCGCGGCGTTGTCGGAAGCGCCGGGCGCGATCGACGCCCGGTGCCGCTCATTGTGCGCCTTACTTGCGCAGGCCCAGCTTGTCGATCAGCACGCGGTAGCTGTCGACGTTGCGCGCCTTCAGATAGTCGAGCAGCTTGCGCCGCGCGCGACACCATGCGCAGCAGGCCGCGCCGCGAGTGATGATCCTTGACGTTGACCTTGAAATGATCGTTGAGACCGTTGATGCGCGCCGTCAACAGCGCGATCTGCACCTCGGGCGAGCCGGTGTCACCGCGTTGCCCGCTGATGGTCGGCGATGACCTTCGCCTTTTCCTGAACCGTGACTGCCATGCGCTGTTGCTCCAAACCTCGCGAAAGAGCGCGATTGTACCTCGGAAAATGCTTAGGATTCAACGCGCCTCGATGACTCGAACCGCGATGCCGTCAGCGCTGAGTCGCAGGCATGGCGGTCATCAGCCGCCGCGGCCGCAAGACGCCGGCTGCCGCTGCGCGCCACACCGCGCGAACATGCCCGCGGCGTAGATGCGCAACAGGCCGTCCGATACGTCATGCGCGCGCGACGGCGCTGGCCGTGGCAAAAGCGGATCGCGTCGGAGCCCTCGAGGTCCAGTCGCTGCCAAACTGCGCGACCAGAGCGTCCACCGGCAGCAGCAGCGCATCGCGCCCGGTTCCGTACAGCGCCTCCAGCGCATCCAGCGCCACGCCCGTCGGCGAGCGCGAAGCCGCCGCGTAGCCGTACGGCGAAGCGCGGTGAGATGCGCGCCGCAGCCCAGCGCCGTACCGATGTCCTCGGCCAGCGCGCGGACGTAGGTACCTTTGCCGCAACGGATGGCGAGCTCGGCATCGGGTGGCTAGCCACGAGCGCAGCTCGAGCTGGTAGATCACGATCTCGCGCGCGACCCGCGGAATCTCCACGCCCTCGCGCGGCGTACTCGTAGTACTTGCGTCCCCGATGCTTCAGCGCGGCGTGGCGCGGAGGCACCTGCGCCACGCGGCCGAGAAACCGCGGCAGCACGGCTTCGATGTCGGCGCGCGAGGCGCGCGACCGGGCGCGTCGCGACGATCTCGCCGTCGGCGTCGCCGGTCGAGGTGCGTCGCGCCGAGGCGGACCGTCGCAGCAGGTAGCGTCTTGTCCGCGTCGAGCAACGCCTGCGCGAACTTGGTCGCCTCGCCGAAGCAGATGGGCAGGAGTCCGCTCGCCAGCGGATCGAGCGTTCCGGTATGGCCGGCCTTTTCGCGCGCGATAGAGCCGTTTGGCGCGCTGGAGCACGGCGTTCGAGCTCAATCCCGTCGGCTTGTCGAGCAGCAGTACGCCGTCGACCCGCCGGCGCGCGCGGATGACGCCTTGCAGCCGCGGGCGCCATGTTCAGGCGAGGAGTGCTTGCGATCTTCGGCGACGGCGTCATCGATGAGCCGCGACAGGCGCAGCCCGGATTCGATCGAGTCGTCGTAAGCGAAGTGCAGCTGCGGCACGCTGTAGAGCTTGAAGCGATGCGCTAGCTTGGTCCGCAGATAACCGGCGGAGTGCTGCAGCGCCTCGATCGCCTCGTGCCGCGTGCTCCGCTCCGGCCAAGTGGGTGAAGAACACCTTGGCGTGCGACAGGTCCGCCGAGACCTCGACCGAGGTCACCGTGACCATGCCGATGCGCGGGTCCTTGACGTGAAGGCGCAGCAGCTCGGCCAGCTCGCGCTGGATCTGGTCGCCGACGCGTTGCGCCCGCTGGGTGTTTTTTCAATCCGGTTGTCCTGTTCAATCGTCGTCCCGCGCAAGCGGGGATCGGCGACCTTCACAAACGACACTGGTTCCTCGCCGCTCGCGGGGACCGAAGCGCCGCGGAATGACCCTACAGAGTGCGCGAAACCTCGACGATCTCGTAGACCTCGAGCTGATCGCCCTTTTCGATGTCGTTGAAGCCCTTGACCGACAGACCGCACTCGAAGCCAGCCTTGACCTCGCGCACGTCGTCCTTGAAGCGCTTGAGCGAGTCGAGCTCGCCATCGTGGATCGACGACGTTGTCGCGCAGCACGCGGACCTTCGCGCCGCGGCGGACCACGCCTTCGAGCACGTAGCAGCCGGCCACGGTGCCGACCTTGAGATCTTGTAAACCTCGCGCACTTCGACCAGGCCGAGCTGCGCTTTCCTTCTTCTCCGGCGCGAGCATGCCGGAGAGCGCCGCCTTCACCTCGTCGACCGCCTCGTAGATGATGTCGTAGTAGCGGATGTCGACGCCGGCGTGCTCGGCGAGCTTGCGCGCGGCCACGTCGGCGCGCGCGTTGAAGCCGATGATGACGGCCTTCGACGCGAGCGCGAGGTTGACGTCCGACTCGGTGATGCCGCCGACCGCCGGCGTGGACGATGTTGACCTTCACCTCCTCGGTCGAGAGCTTGGTCAGCGCGTTCGCGAGCGCCTCGTAGCTGCCCTGCACGTCGGCCTTGATGATCAGCGTGAGCGTCTTGACCTCGTTCTCGCCTCCTTCGGCGAACATGTTCTCGAGCTTCGCCGCCTGCTGCTTGGCGAGCTTGACGTCGCGGAACTTGCCCTGCCGGAACAGCGCGATCTCGCGCGCCTTGCGCTCGTCGCCGAGCACCATCACGTCCTCGCCCGCGAGCGGCACGTCGGACAGACCCTGGATCTCCGACCGGGATCGCCGGGCCGGCGCCTTGCACGCTCTTGCCGGTCTCGTCGGTCATCGCGCGCACGCGGCCGAACACCGCGCCGGCGAGCACGATGTCGCCGCGCTTCAGCGTGCCCGAATGGACGAGCACGGTCGCCACCGGGCCCTTGCCCTTGTCGAGACGCGATTCGATCACTATGCCCTTCGCCAGCGCATCACGAGGCGCCTTGAGCTCCAGCACTTCGGCTTGCAGCAGAATCGCTTCGAGCAGGTTGTCGATGCCCTGTGCCGGTCTTCGCCGACACCTGGACGAACTGCGTCTCGCCGCCGTATTCCTCCGGCAGCACGCTCTCGGCGACCAGCTCCTGCTTGACCCGCTCGGGATTGGCTTCCGGCTTGTCGATCTTGTTGATCGCGACGACGATCGGCACCTTGCCGGCCTTGGCGTGCGCGATCGCTTCCTTGGTCTGCGGCATCGACGCCGTCGTCGGCCGCAACCGACCAGGACGACGATGTCGGTGACCTTCGCGCCGCGGGCGCGCATCGCCGTGAACGCCTCGTGGCCAGGCGTGTCGAGGAAGGTGATCACGCCCTTCGGCGTCTCCACGTGATACGCGCCGATATGCTGCGTGATGCCGCCGGCTTCGCCGCTCGGCCACGCGCGTGCTGCGGATGAAGTCGAGCAGCGACGTCTTGCCGTGGTCGACGTGGCCCATGACCGTGACGACCGGCGGCCGCGGCAGCGATCTCGGCAGTCGATCGTCTGGCGCGCTCTCGGCGAGCAGCGCGTCGGGATCGTCGAGCTTGGCCGCGATCGCCTTGTGGCCCATTTCCTGACCACGATCATCGCGGTTTCCTGGTCGAGCACCTGATTGATCGTGACCATCGATGCCGAGCTTCATCATCGACCTTGATGACCTCGGCGGCCTTCACCGACATCTTGTGCGCGAGATCGGCGACCGTGATCGTCTCCGGAACCGAGACCTCGCGAATGAGCGGCTCCGGCGCCGGCGCATTCGCGGCTTCGCCCAGCTCCTCGCCTTCCTCGTGGCGATGCTTGCCGCCTCTTCGGTTGCTTCCACGCGCGTCGTCGCCGTGCCGCCGGCTCACGTCGCCGCGCAATTTCAGGCGCGCGGCGGCGCGCCGCTTCTTCCTGGAACGCGGTCGCGGACGGCTGGCGCGAGCGCCTTGTCCTTCTTGGCGCCCGGCTTGGTCGCTGGCTTGTGCAGCGTTCCTTCGGTCGTCCTTCGCCGCGGGCTTCGCTTCGGCAACCGGCTGCGCCACCAGCCTCGGCCGCCTTCGCGGCGGCTTCCGCAGCCGCCTTGGCCGCAGCTTCCTCGGCTTCCTTCTCCTTCTTGGTCTTGCGCTTCTTCGCCTGCTCCTGCTTCTTGCTGCACGTCTTCCTGCTGCTTGGCGATCAGCGCCGCGGCCTTGCGCGCCTCTTCCTCGCGCGCGCGCGACTTCGCGGCCGAGACCACCGGTTGCGCGCGGCGCGGCTTCTTCCGGCGCACGGCGCGGTCTCGGCGCCGTCGCGCTTGACGAACACGCGCCTTCTTGCGCACCTCGACCTGGATCGTCCGTGCGCGCCCCGTGCTGTCCGCCGCCTTGATCTCCGAGGTCTGCTTGCGCGTCAGCGTGATCTTCTTCTTCTGTTCCTGCCCGCCGTGCTGCTTGCGCAGATAGTCGAGCAGCCGTGGTCTTGTCCAGCTCGGAGAGCTTGTCGCCCTCCTTCTTGCCGGCCACGCCTGCCTTGGCGAGCTGCTCGAGCAGAGCGCCCCGAGGGCATCTTCAGGTCGGTCGCGAATTGTTCGATTGTCGTCTGGGGCCATGGTGTTTCTCCTGCCGCTCGTGCGCTGCCGTCAATGCGCGTCCTGCGGCTGCTGCTTCTTCCGGCTGCTCGCATCCTCGAACCAGTGCGCGCGCGCCTTCATGATCAGGTCCTGCGCGCGCGTTCGGCGGGCAGTCCGGTCAGCTCGGTCAGCTCGTCGACCGCCAGATCGGCCAGCGCGTCGCGGTTGGTGATGCCCTTCTCGGCCAGCAGACCCGCGGTCTCGGTGTCCATCCCCTCGAGGTTCAGCAGGTCCTCGGACGACGTTCTCGACGCGACTCCTCGCGCACGATCGCCTCGGTCAGCAGCGCGTTGCGCGCGCGGCTGCGCAGCTCGTTCACCGTCTCCTCGTCGAAGGCGTCGATCTCGAGCATCTCGTTGAGCGGAACGTAGGCGATCTCCTCCAGCGTGGAGAAGCCCTCCTGGATGAGGATGTCGGCGACTTCCTGGTCGACGTCGAGCTTGCGCCATGAACAGCGAGCGGATCTTGCTCGCCTTCGGCCTGCGTGCTTCTGCTGCGACTCCTCGACGCCCATCAGGTTGATCTCCCAGCCGGTCAGCTCGGAGGCGAGACGCACGTTCTGGCCGCTGCGGCCGATCGCCATCGCGAGGTTCTCCTCGTCGACGACGACGTCCATCGCGTGCTGCTCCTCGTCGACCACGATGCTCGAGATCTCCGCCGGCGACGAGCGCGTTGACGACGAACTTCGCCGGATCGTCCGAAAACAGGACGATGTCGACGCGCTCGCCGGCGAGCTCGTTGGTCACCGCGGTCACGCGCGAGCCGCGCATGCCGATGCAGGTGCCCTGCGGGTCGAGCCGCGGATCGTTCGACTTCACCGCGATCTTGGCGCGGATCGCCGGGATCGCGCGCCGCGGCCTTGATCTCGATCAGCCCTCCTCGATCTCGGGCACCTCCAGCTCGAACAGCCGCACCAGCAGATCGGGCACGATGCGCGAGAGCACGAGCTGCGGGCCGCGCGCCTGCGCCTCGATCTTGGTCACGTACGCGCGCACGCGGTCGCCGACGCGCAGATTCTCCTTCGGGATCAGCTGGTCGCGCGGAATCATGCCCTCGATGCGCCCCGACTCGACGATCACGCTGCCGCGCTCGATGCGCTTGACCGTGCCGGTGAGCAGGTTGTCCTCGGCGCTCGAGAAAATCGTTCAGGATCTGCTCGCGCTCGGCGTCGCGGATCTTCTGCAGGATGACCTGCTTCGCGGCCTGCGCGCCGATGCGGCCGAACTCCACCGGCTCGAGCGGCTCCTCGACCACGTCGCCCAGCTCGAGCGCCGGATCGCGCTCGGCGGCGTCGGTGATCGCGATCTGGTGCGCAGGCTCCTCGTGCTCCTCGTCGGGCACGACCGTCCAGCGCCGGAACGACTCGTAGTCGCCGGTCTCGCGGTCGATCGCGCACGCGCGCGTCGATGTTGTCGGCGTACGTCTTCTTGGTCGCCGACGCGAGCGCGGCCTCCAGCGCCGTGAACACGATGTCCTTCGGCACGTTCTTCTCGCGCGCCAGCGCGTCGACGAGCAGCAGCAATTCCACGGTTCATCGTGACTTTTCTCCACTCGATCCTCGGCACCAGCCGCGCCTTGTCGATGTTCGCGAGCGGTATCGCGCGCGTGCCCTCGGCGGTCTCGATATTCAGCACGTCGCGCGTCGACGCCGCGCAGCACGCCCTTGACGCGTCGCGAGTTGCCGATCGGCTCGCGCAGCTTGAGCTGCGCCTCGCTCGCCGCCGAAACGCGCAGGTAATCGGCTTCCTTCTTCAGCGGGCCGGTCGAGTCCGGGCGATGAGACCTCGAGCCGGTCGTAAGCGACGCTTCTCGACGCGCGAACAGATGCGTGAGATGGTTGCTCACACGCGCGCAATCCTCGACGTCGACACCCGCCGGGCTTGTCGATGAAAACGCGCACGAGCCCGCCGCCGGTCGACGTTTCGCAGTCGACCAGCTCGTACCCCATCGCGGGCAGCGTGCGTTCCAGCAATTCGCCCAGCTTCACAGGCACCGCCAAACCGGCAAGACCAAAAAAATGGGCCGCCGAGCCCATTTACTACTTTTTACTTCTCTTACTTATCGAGGCCAATTCTAGCAGAAATCGCGGTCCTTTAGAAGGGCCTTGACCGGATTTCGCCCGGAACCGCCCTCGCCGGTGGCTCTGCTCCGGGGCCGGCGAGGCGGCCCGGTTGGGGTGGGGCGCGCGTCAGCCGGCGCGCAGGAGGTCGATCACCGGCCGGATGTCGGGCCGCCGGCCGCGCCAGAGGAAGAACGACTCGGCCGCCTGCGCGACCAGCATGCCCAGGCCGTCGGCCACCTGCGCCGCCCCTTCCGCCCGGGCGTGGGCGAGAAAGCGCGTCGAATCCTTGCCATAGGTCAGGTCGTAGGCGAGCGAGCCCGGCGCGAAGACGCCCCGGGGCAGTGCCGGCAGCTCGCCGGCGAGGCCGGCCGAGGTCGCATTCACGACCAGATCGAAGACCCGGCCGCCGAGGTCCGCGTAGCCGCCACTCCACACCGGCCCGAAGGCCGCGAACTGCCGCTGGAGCGCGTGCGCCCTCTCCACCGTCCGGTTGGCGACGGAGAGCGCCGCCGGCTTCTGGGCGAGCAGCGGCAGGATGATGCCGTGGGCGGCGCCCCGGCGCCCATGATGAGCACGCGCTTGCCGCGGATCGGGAAACCGAGCCGGTCGTGCAGATCGGCGATCAGCCCGGCCCCATCTGTGTTGTCGCCGAAGACGGCGGCACCGTCGAACTTGAGCGTGTTGACGGCGCCCGCGCGCTCGGCGCGGTCGGTGCGTTCGGTTGCCAAGGCGAAAGCTTCGAGCTTGAACGGTACGGTGACGTTGAGCCCACGCCCTCCCGCCGCCCGAAAGGCGGCCACCGCGGCGGCGAACCCGTCACGCGGCGCGAGGATCGCCTCGTAGCGCAGGTCCTCGCCGAGCTGACGCGCGAACTCCGCGTGGATGCGCGGCGATTTGCTGTGTGCGATCGGGTTGCCGATCACGGCATAGAGGTCGGTCATGGCGCGTTGGCATCGGCTGCAGGCTTGGGATACTTCCACTTGTTGTGAACCCACAGCCAGTCGGCCGGGCTCGAACGGATCTCCTCTTCGAGCTTCGCGCGCGTAGGCCTCGACGATCCAGTCGCCTTCGCGATCGTCGTACGGCGGCTCGGCAAGCACATGGAGCCGCACCGAATAGCGCCCCGGGCGAGCCGCCGCATCGCGACGTAGACAACCGCGGCATCGAGGAAGCGCGCGATCTTCACCGCGCCCACGAAGAATGCGGTGTCCTGGCAGGAACGTGGTCCAGTGCTTGTCCATGCCCTTGAGCGGCGTCTGGTCGGCGACCATGCCGTACGCGTGCGGCTTGCCGGCGCGGCGCAGCAACTCGAAGGCGAACTCCTTGATCGGGATCGGCTTGCCGCCGAAGCGGCTGCGCGCCTCGCGCATGTAGGCGTCGAGGCTCGCCACCCGGATCGGCTTGTACACCGCGTCGATCGGGATGCCGAAGCGCGCGCCGCCGCCGGGCAGCAGCCACTCCCAGTTGCAGACGTGCGCGGTGAGCAGGATGACCGAACGGCGCTCCGCGACGTAGCGTTGCACCAGATCGACGTTCTCCACTGACCAGGCGATCCCTGAGTTCTTCGGCGCTCGCCCGCCAGCCCCAGGCGATCTCGACCACCACCTCGGCCATGTTGCGGTAGGGACTCGCTTCGAGGATCGCGCGCGCTCGGCATCGGTCTTCTCCGGAAACGACCGCGCGATGTTGCGTGCGGCGAGCTTCGCGCCGCCAGCCGAGCAGGCGAAAGGTGACAAAATACAGGAACGATGCGAAGCGGTAGAGGGCCGTTAGCGGCAGCCGGCCGAGTGAGCGCAGGATGAAGACCATCAGTTGGGATCTGGTTCCACTCCTCTTGTGGGAGAGGGTCAGGTGAGGTGTGCAGCGCCGAGAGTGACGGGTGCAGAGCCGAGTGAGTCTAGTTCCCTCTCCCGCATGTGGGAGAGGGTTAGGGTGGGCGCATTGCCGAGTGAGTCTAGTTCCCTCTCCCCTCGTGGGAGAGGGTTAGGGTGAGGGGTGCATAACCGAGTGAGCGTAGACGATTTCCTGCGGCGGGCAATCCGGCTGCGACGTCGATCGAGCCGACCGCGCTTGTGTCGCCCGTCGAGGGCGTCGCGCTGTGGTTCGCAACGCTCGCCGCGAGCGACGAGGAATTCGCGCGCATGTCGGCCTGGCTCTCCACGGCCGAGCACACGCGCGCGGCACGCTTCGGGCGCGAGTCGCTGCGGCGACGCTACATCATCGGCCGCGCCTCGCTGCGCTGGGCGCTCGGCGGCACGCTGGATAGTTCCTCCAGCCGCGGTCCCGATCGTGCGCGGCGACCGCGGGCGGCCGAAGCTCGACGGCATCGACGGCATCGACTTCAACATTTCGCACACCGACGACGCGGCGCTGATCGGATTGCGCATTGTGTGCGGATCGGCGTGGACATCGAGCGCGTGGATCGCGACGTCAACGCCGATGGTCTCGCACGGAAGTTCTTAACTCCGGCCGAACAGGCGACGTTAGCACCTCTTTCCGCCGACGAGCGTCGCGTGCGGTTCCTGCGCTACTGGACGTGCAAGGAGGCGATGAGCAAGGCGACGGGCGATGGGTTGGCGGCGCCGTTTCGGGAGCTGGAGGTTGATCTCGACGCGCCCTCTCTCGCAAAAGGTCCCGCTTGCCGTCATGAGCCGGACCGATGGCGCCTGCGCGGCGTTGGCGTTCCGGCGAGTCTCGTTGCTACTGTCGTCGCGATGTGGACCGTGAGATGAGAATGCGACAAAGAAAGATGGGCTACATCATCAGCTCCACGGCAAGATACACGAGTTGGCACTCGCCATCTGCAAGTAGGTAATGTCCATCGCCCAGACCTGATTCGGACGCTAGATGCTCCAAACCGCGCAGCCGAGATGGCGCGCGAAGATCGCTGGGCCCCTTTAAGAGGCTGCTCTTTCAGTTCTGGAGAACGATGCGTATATGTCGCGGTTTTCGCTTGTTTGCTTGCATTCGAATCCATTTGCTCGGGCCAGCACGAAAACTATCCAATAGTCACGCAACGGGAACGCAACGAAGTAAGCCCGAATCCAGAGGATGCGTCGTTGCATCCTGCATGAGATGTCTCCGCTTCGTGCCAGAGACTCGATGACCGTTGAAATCGCGGCACGCGGGCTGCAGGAATTCCCGCACTCGGAATGGCTTATTGAGCGAAATGGCATTCGCGCGCAGCCTTCCAACCAAGTCGGGATCGCCGATTGAAAGTTCGCTATTCACCTCTCTTTTGTCCCCAGACCTTGTGGCTCTAGCAAATCTCACAACATACAAAGTACATACGCAGTGAAACAAATCGCGGTGCCAAACGCCACGCCGCAGACAAAGGGTGTACCGTCTCGCATGCATTTCTTCATCATCTTTTTCACAGAATGCTTTCCTCGTTGCGGTTCTTGGCGTCTGTATGAACAGGGTCCACTGGTCTTTCGGTATTTATACCCGTCCCAAGGATCTATAGGCTTTGGCATCTCAGGCAGATCGTAGGTGTTGAGGTCATTCGGGTCGCGCCACCTTGGCCCGGCGGTTCGGGTATTCGCCCAACGCCTCCACCAGGGACTGATTCCTCGGGGAGGAGCGACTACCCGTGCGTTGCCCTTAACAAACCTGTATGTGTTTAGCCATCACCGATCGGACTCACCGATGAACCGGTCGACATTCGGAGAGTAGTACTGGGCGCGGAAGTAGTACAAGTCCGCAGTGTCCCGCCTCGTCCCATGTATCGCTGAAGCCATTGTCGCCGGCATCGCCGGTCTGTGTCGTCTTTGCCGTACGGCTCGTAGCTAGCTGGTCTGAATTGCGCCCCTGCATCGGCCTCCGCGATGATCGTCCTGGAGATGATCCATCAGATAGTTGCTGGTATTGGCGCCCTTGGTCCGGGCATAGACCTCATCCGGTGACCCAGTCCTGTCAACAGATTGGCGGTGACGCTGCCGCGCCGTCGCGCTCCTTGCACGAAGTTCTGACTGTCGGGCCACGAACTGCGTCGTAGTGCCGTTCACGACTTTCGCACAGAAATTGAAGGCGTCATAATTGATAGCTCGCAACGGTTGTGGCGCCCAGCTGCACCTGGATGAGCTGATTGGCGCGCATTCCACGCATATGCGTATGTCCCGTCGCCGGTCAGGTTCCCGTTGGAGGTCGTAGGTGAGTGTACTTGCGCCCCACTGTGTCAATTGATTGTCGACGCCAGTGCGGTAGTGGCAATCGCCGCCGCAGGTCGGTGCGGGCGAAGCTCCCCGCCGATGGTGATGCGGCGTCCCGGGGCAGTGTCGTCGGTGAGTAGCTCAGGATCGCCCAACGTTGTCGCGCCCTGCTGATAGTAATACCGGTCAGTTGGCTGGCTGCGTCGTACGTAGTTGATGTCAGCACCTGTTCGGCAACTCAGCTTGGTCCGGCGGTTGGCCGCACGTATTCAAAAGGCCACCGTCTGCGTACCTTGCGTCAGGGTAGGTCAGCCGGTTGGCGTTGTCCCAAGCATTAGTCATGGTCGCCCGGCCTCGGCACGGTGCGCGGGTCAGCCGCCGGCCAGCGGCGTCGTAGGTGTACGCCACGGCGGCCAGCGCCGTAGTCTGCCGGTCAGCCCGTCGAGGCTGTGGTGATCGTGCCGTTCTGTGAGTCGACAGCGACGCGCATGCGGTTGCCGGCGTCGAACGTGTAGCCAATCGTGCTGCTGTACGCGGTGGGATCGCCGACCGTAGCGCCGAAGCCCGCTTGCGTACGCCGGTTGAGCGCAATCAGGTGAACCTGATACCGCATCTGCGATCGGTGCTGCTGCAAGCCGCGAGGCGACGTCAGGCGTAGGTCTCAAGCTGCCGGAGGGCGTCCTGCGACTGATGAGCCGATTCATCGCATCATAGTCGCTGCCCGTGCGATTCCCTTTTTGATCGACGTGCGCTCTCAGATTTACTGTTCTCGTACGTCGTACTCGTGGCGCACCATGTTAAGCCGAGCAGGTCCGGTAGTCCTGGGTGATCCGGTCCAGCGCGCGTCATATATTGTCTGGGTCAAGCGCGCCTGACCCCGGGCCGCTTTGCGCCCTGTCGGTTCCCGCCCGACCGCAGTCGGAGAACGGCCGGTGTTGTCCGCTGAAGGGGGTCGCTAACGCCAGCTATGATCCCCGCGTCATGGGTGCTTGGGTGGTCGTCTCATTGGGCGCTTTTGTGACCGTCAGCCCGCTGCCCACTGCACGTTTATATGTCGGAGTTGATCTTGATCGCTGATGGGATCGGGGGCTGTTACGCGGGTCAGATTCCCCACTGAGCGTCATAATCGAGGGAACGTGGTGTGGTGCAGCGGATCACTGAATCGAAGTCACCTGGCCGTGCGCGCCCACATACGCACAGCCACGGCGTCGTTCACGGCGTCGGGCGACGCCGGCCAGGCGTGTGGTAGTCAGCAAATTGCCTTGCGAGTCGTAACTGTAATCGGTACGCCGCCCCAGCGCGTCCGGTCACGCCGGTGAGCAGGAGTTCGTTCCCGCTTCCCGGGTATAGGTCATGTTGATTTTGCTGCCTGGCTTACGCCCAGGCAAAGTGTTGTCGCGGCCCACGCCCGGTGGCATCAGAATTCAACCCCGGCGGATAGTTCCGCGTCGGTCCCGTGACGTCCGCGCCTGCGTGACCGCTCCGCCCCCGTCGAGGACATGCCGGCAAGTTGGTTCGTCGTGAGGTCGGCGTAGGTTTCCGTCTTGATGACGCGTCCGTTGGCGTCGCTGGTCGTTGACCACCATCGTGTGTGACGCGGATCGATCCACGGACTTCAGACTCTGATAGCTCGTGCCGTCCCAGGTGTATTGCCATTGGCCGACTCACGCCGCCCATGGGGTTCGCGTGGCGCTGGTCGCGTACGACTGACGCGTCAGCGAAGCGTAAGTCCGGGCCCGTCCGCCCGTTGTCTTCGGCGCGCGCGTGATGCGATTGCTGGCGTCGTAGGTAAAGGCAAGCCAACGACCGTTCGGCGAAATGATCCGCGACAACGTGCCGCTTGGCCCGGCGTCGCGTAGGTCGTCACGTTCCCGAAGCGGTCGGTGATCGACATGAGCTTCGCGCCGATCTTGTAGAACATGTACTTGGTGCCATCCGTGAGGTCAACAGCCAGCCGGTGCTGCCCACAAAATCCATCTGCGCCTGAAGAAGAGCCCGGGTCAGACTGCGCTTCGTGGTGCGCCGTCGAATACGAGGCGCAGCCGGAGTGTGCACGTCAACACCACGCAGCCGCCGTTGCTGGTCACCAGCCAGAATTGGTTGTAGGTGCCCGGCACCGGGTTGTAGAGATACATCTCGAGGCTGGCCATCATTCCGCGGCCAAACCTCGCGCCAGCCCGTCGCGGGAGTAATACTGGCGGCGCAACGCCAGCGGGACGACGTCGGCAACACCTCAAGTCCGTGTTGAAGTGCGTGAATTGCCCGGTAACAGTCTGAACCGGGTCGCCACAGTTCGCATTCGGCCGGATCGACAGGCCATCCGGGGGCCCGCCACCAGCCGAGTCCCCCGGATGATCCGCCTCCACGCCCCGCCGCCACCGCAGCAGTCGGAATCGCACGGTGACGGATATGAGATTCGTGGCGACGGAGAAGCCCGTGAAAGAGTAAAGTCCCACGCCGGGATCGGGCACGATGTGCTGGCCGTCGTCGGTCACCGTGCCCATGCCGTAGACGTGCCATTCCGCGCAGCACCGGATCGTAGCTCCAGAAAGTAATTCGGTGCCGGGTGGAAGGTTGGTGTAGTTCGGATAGATCACCTGCGCCTCGTCTCGGCAGGCCATCGACACCTTTCGAGGCGCGCGCCGCCTGGCTGCAGCGGTGAAGTACACCGGAAACTCGGCGATCTCCGGCATGGGGTACGGTGGCCGATCGTTCGGAATCGGCGTGATGCTGACGCGCGTGACAATGCGGCCGGCGCGATCGCGGATCAGCGTGCCCGGCGGGATGTGCACTTCCAGGCCCGGGAGAGCGGATTGGTCAGCACGACCTCCCGCGTCGTCGGCGCGGGAATCGTCTGCATGTTGGCGGTGTCGAGCTTGGGCATCCAGATCGTGAACGGCAACGTCATCGTAGCGGCGGCGTTCGCGGTTACCCTGATCTCGAAGTAATGGCGGCCAGCCATGCTTGCTGTCGGCCGCAGTCGGACTATCGCACCTGCACGCCCGGTTTCGTACAGGTGCATCTTGTGGTCAGTACATCTGCGCTGCACGTTCTGCATCTGAGCATGCGCACCTTGACGTTAGCGGTGGCGCTGGCCGTAACCATACCACGTCTGACGGCCCATTTCATGATGCGGCCTGCTGCCCTGCCGCAAAACAATGCCGGCACTCATTTCCACTCCAG
>ERZ1370068.9136-contig-7936_pt1 | contig 39075 bp, 45 predicted proteins | sample MGYA00561227_ERZ1370068 | MGnify/ENA primary metagenome ERZ1370068 (study PRJEB38410, sample SAMEA6850437) | metagenome | study: Metagenomic assessment of the ecological functions of the soil: analysis of the soil microbiota associated with the...
CGTTGCCGTATTGCTGTCGGCTTCGCCCGCCTCAACGGCCGTCGGTCGGCGTCGTGCGAACCAGCCGGCGTTCCTGGAGTGCTCGACATCGACGCGTCGGTCAAGGGGGCGCGGTTCGTCCGGTTCTGCGACGCGTTCAACATCCCGCTGCTCGTCTTCGAGGACGTCCCGGGCTTTCTGCCCGGCAACGCGGCAGGAGTTCGGCGGGATCATCCGCCACGGCGCCAGGCTCCTCTACGCGTTCGCCGAGGCGACCGTTCCGAAGGTGACCGTCGATCACCCGCAAAGGCGCCTATGGCGGCGCGCATGCTGCGTCATGGCGTCCGAAGCATCTGCGGACCGGACTTCAACTTCGCGCTATCCGACGGCCGAGATTCGCGGATGGGGCCGGAAGGGGCCGTCACATCCTCAGCAAGCGCGAGACTCGCCGCCGGAGGCTCGGCCGGCGCGACGGCAGAAGGTCGCGGAGTACGTCGAGAAGTTTCGCCAACCCCTACGTGGCCGTCGGCGCGGCTTCGTCGACGAGATCATCGAGCCGTCGGAAACGCGGCGAAAGCTGATTGCAGGCGTTCGCAGTTCGCGGCGTTGCAAGCGCGACCGTCTTCCGTGAAGAAGCACGGCAACATTCCGCTGTGAGTCGCACGCCGAGTGCGGCCCCGGGCGCGGCCGTGAGCGGGACGGGCGGAAAGCTCCCTTCGTCGCCAACCGCGGAGAAATCGCGATCCGGATCTTCCGCGCCTGCCGCGAGATGGAATCTCGACCGTCGCCGTGTACTCCGACGCCGACGCGTATTCCCTCCACGTCGGGTATGCCGACGAAGCCCGACGGATCGGGTCCCGCGCCTGCCGCGCGAGTCGTACCTCTGCCGTCGATCGGATCCTCGACGCGGCGAAGCGGTCCGGCGCCGGACCTGATCCACCCGGCTACGGATTCCTCGCCGAGAACGCCGCGCTCGCCCGGGCGTGCCGCGACGCGGGCCTGACGTTCGTCGGGCCCCCTCCCGAGGCGATCGAGGCGATGGGCTCGAAGCAGTCGACACGGCGCGCCGCATGATCGACGCGGGCAGTCCCGGTCGTCCCGGAATGTCGCGCGCCGCCGACCCGACGACGTGATCGCCGTTCGCGCGCGACGCCGGCTATCCGATCCTGCTCAAGGCTTCCGCCGGGGGCGGCGGAAAGGGGATGCGCGTCGTCGCCGCGGAGAGCGACGGTGCGCCCGCTTTCGAGCGGGCCGCGTCGGAAGCGCAGCGCGCTTCTTCGGCGATGTGCGGCGGTGTACGCGGAGAAGCTCGTCGACGGCCGCGCGCGGCACGTCGAAGTCAGGTGGTCTTCGACGCCGAGGGACGATGCGCGCCGGTGGGAGAGCGGGAATGCTCGCATCCAGCGGCGGCACCAGAAGGTCGTCGAGGAGTTGTCCTTCGCCCGTCGTCGATCGGCGCTCGCGAGCCTGCGCCGGCGAGGCCGCGTTGGCCGCGGCGCGCGCCGTCGGCTACGTCTCCTGCGGCACCGTCGGAGTTCCTGCTGGCTCGCGACGGGTCGTTCTACTTCCTCGAGATGAACACGCGGCTCCAGGTCGAGCACCCGATCACCGAGGAGGTCTGGGGCGTGGACCTCGTGCGCGAGATGATCCGCGATCGCGCCGTCGGCGAGCCGCTCTCCTTCGCCGCGGCGACTCTGCGCCGCCGCGGCCACGCGATCGAGTGCCGGATCTACGCCGAGGACCCGCGACGCGGATTTCGCGCCGTCGCCCGGCACGGATCAAGTCGCTGCGCGCTTCCGCAGGGGCCCGGCGTCCGCCACGACGTCGGCGTGCGAAAGCGGGTCGATCGTGCCGATCGACTACGACCCGATGCTCGGAAAGCTGATCGCGAGCGGGCCGCAGCCGGGCCGAGGCGATCGCGCGCCTGGGCCGGGCGCTGGCGGAGTACGAAGTCGTCGGGCATCAAGACGTCCCTGCCGTTCTTCCGGGATCTCGTCGACGATCCGGACTTCCTCGCGGCGGCCTTCGACACGCGGCTGGCTCGACCGCCGCCCGCCCGCGCGGGAGCCCGCCCGTCCGCGGCGGCGGACGACGATCGTCGCCGTTCTCGCGGCCGCGGTGCTCGCCGAGAGCGAGAAGCGGTTCGCGCGCCCGGCGCGGGCGGATCTCGGCATGGCGGGACGCCGCCCGCCGCGGGGCGCTCCGATGAAGCGGGATCTTCCGGCTCGTGCAGCCGGGCGGGAGGAGGCGACGATCGCCGTCGATCTTCGCGGGGACGTGGCGCGCGCGGGAAATCGGCGGGCGCGCCGTCTCCACTTCGAGCTCGTGCCGAAGGCCTGGACGGCACCTTCGTCGCCCTGTTCGGACGGCGGTCGGGTGCGTTTTCGCGCTCGCGCGCGTCACGGGCGGCCGCAAGGAGACGCGCGTCCGGACGCGCGGAGACGGCCCCGGCCTTCGATCCGCGCGACGAGGCGTCGAGCTGTCTGGCCGGCTTTGGCACCGCCGAGGTCCTCGCGGCGATGCCCGGACGGGTGCTCGAGGTCCGTGTCGAAGAGAGGGGGACCGCGTGGTTGCCGGCGATCTCCTGGTGATCCTCGAGGCGATGAAGATGCAGAACGAAATCCGTGCCGAAACCGCGCAGGTCGTGGCGGCGGTGGTGTGCGTCCCGGCCAGCGGTCGAGGCCGGCGCCCTCCTGATCCGGTTCCAAGCCGACCGGTTATGGATCCGCCGTTCCGAGGGCTACCGGCCCGGCGCCGGGAATGAAACGAGGCGAATGCTGTTGAGGTGGAGATGAAATTTCGACGACGACTTTCCTGTTGCTCGCGCGGCGGCGGCCCGTGCGGCGGTCCACCCCGCTGCCGGCGGCGCCCGCGCGCGGGAACGAGGCGGCGGTCGAGCGGTTTGCCGCCGAATACCTTCCCTGGGAACCGACTCGAAGGTCACCGCCCGCCAGCCCCGAAGGAGGACGTGAAGGGATTCCACTATGCGATCGAGCGCAAGGGAAAGTACGAGAAGCTCGACGCGAAGGTGACCTATCTCGCGTCTCCCTGACGAGAAATGGATCTTCGTCGGCCAGGTGATCAAGAACAGTCAACCGCAGAAACCGACCGCCGAGATCGAGCGACGCCGACATCGCCGGCGTCGCGCGAATATCTCTCAGATGTTCGGCGCGCGGTCGCGCCTTCCTCGACGGCGGCACGCGCGCCGAATGAAGGCCGTCCGCATCGAGAATCGACGCCGGCTACTATCGGCCATGGCCCCTCCACTGCTACGTCGAGTCCGACGGCTCGGTGTTCTTCATGGGAGCGATGTGGAAACCGGGCGAACCGGAAATTCCCGACCAGACGCCGCGCGCTGATCGACCTGTCAACCTCTGCTGCGACATCCGACTCGGCGAAGATCGCCGAAATCGTCGAATACGCGCGAGCATGGCGTGCCTGCTCTGCAGGCAGCGGCGGCGAGATGGAGCAAGCTCATGCAGAAATGCAGGGACGAAGCTGCAGATCCGCCGGTACTGGCAAGTTCTATCCGCTCTGGGTCGCCCATCGCTGGTCCGACAGGCCGCGCGGCCGGCGCGTGTCTCCAGAGTTCGTCGCCGGACCTGGTCTTTCGCTTCAAGCAGATCTGCTACGACAACCAGGGAAACGCTGACGCTCGACCGCCTCGACCGCAGGTCTTCGATTTCGTGGACGCCGCGGGAATCTCTCGCGCAAGGATTTCCTCGCCTGCTACCTCCAGGAACTCTTCGTTCGCGGCGATCCGCCGCGACATGAACGAGGGTGCGCGCTCCATGTCAATTGACGCCGGTCGTACTACGCCAACGGGATCGAGATCTACTGGCTCCCGGACGACCTGATGGAGGAATTCTGAAGAAAGGGACCGCGACGAAGAAAGCGGTGACATTTTCCTCCCGCGCGATCGTCCGAACTCCTTCGGAGGATTTCGCCGAAGGGTTGACGACCGCGGAGCTCGGCGCGCCGGATCTCGCGCTCGCCCTGTCCCCAGCACGGCGCTTACGTCGACGCGCTTCGCCGCTGCGGACTCGAGGTCACGGTCCTCGCGCCGGAGCCGGGGCTTCCGGACGCGACGTTCGTCGAGGACGATGCCGTTCTCCTTCCGCACACGGCCATCCTGACCCGCCCAGCGCCCCTCCCGCGCCCCGGAAGTTCCGGCGCTCGCCCCCGTGATCGCCGAATTCTTCCCGTCGGTCCATGCGATCGAGGCTCCCGGGACGCTCGACGGCGGGGACATCTGCGAGGCCGGCCGCGTGCACTTCATCGGCCTGTCCGCCCGGACCAACGAGGCGGGAGCCTTCCAGCTCGCGAGGATCCTCGAGACGGAAGGCCGGCGGTCGACCATCGTGGACATCCGCGGGAAGCCGGGAATCCTCCATTTGAAGAGCGGAATCGCGTCGATCGGCGACGACCGGCTGGTGGCGGTGGAGGCTCGCCGATCACGCGGCGTTCGCCGGCTTCGGGAGATCGTGCGGGTCGCCGGCGGCGAGGAGTATGCCGCCAACTGCGTCCGGATCCGCGATTCAATCCTCGTGGCGGCGGGTTATCCCCCACCTCGAAGAAGCGCTGTCGGCCCACGGTTATCCGACGGTCGCGCTCCCGGTGTCCGAGTTCCGGAAGATGAACGGCGGTTTGAGCTGTCTCTCCCTGCGATGGTGAGGAGCGCAGGGGCGTGAGCGCTCTGGCGCGTGGTCGTCGTCGAGGACGAGGCGCTTTATCGCGATCTCCTGGTCGGCGCCCTGGTCGAAGCCGGTTACGAGGTGAGGAGCGCCTCCGACGGAGCCGCGGGGCTGGCCCTGCTCCGCCAGTGGACCCGGACGCCGTCCTGCTCGACTGGGTGCTCCCGATCCTGGACGGAGGGTCGCTCACGCGAGCGATCAAGTCCGACCCGGCGCTGGCGGGGATCTTCGTCATCATCGCCACCGCCCGGGGCGAGGGTGCGATGCGCGCCGAAGGCTTCGAGATCGGCGCCGACGACTACCTCGTCAAGCCGATCGAGCCCAGGAGTTCCCTGGCGCGGCTTCGCAACGGAGTGATGCTTCGCCGGCTCCAGGCCGAGCTCGAGGAAAGAACCGGGAGCTTGCGCGGCTCGCGGCGATGGACTCCCTGACGCTCCTCCCGAACCGGCGCTCTTGACGCGGCTTTCCGCCGGGAGCTCCACAGCGCCTGGCGTCTACGACGACACGGTCGCCCTGATTCTTCTCGACATCGACGAGTTCAAGTCGATCAACGACCGATTCGGACACGACGTCGGCGACGAGGTCCTGCGCGAGATCGCGATCCGGCTCCGGGCCGCGTGCCGGGCGGGGGACACGGTCGCCCGGATCGGGGAGGAATTGCGCTGATCAGACCCGCACGACCGGCGAAGGGGCCGCGGCCGTGGCGGAGAGGGCCCGCGCGCTCGTCTCCGACCGGCCGTTCGCCTCCACGGCCGGAGAGCTCGCGGTCACCGTTTCGGGCGCGTCGCCGCGGCAGGCGGCCTCTCGGCTTCGACCCGCCGGAAGTGTTCCGGGCGGCCGACGGGGCGCTCTACGCGTCCGAAGGAGCAGGAGGAACCGCGTGACCTCCTGCCGCGCGCCCGCGCCACGCCGGAGCTCTTCCCCGCCGAGGAGTAGCCCGGATCAGCGCTAATGCCGCGCCGGTTGGACCGGCCGTAGGAAATCTCGCGGGGCGGGCGCCGAGCGCCTCGGGCGTGCACCGGCCGGACATGGGGCCGATGGGTCCGCGGGCGGCTCCCTGCGGATGCCGGTACAGACCGGGATCGGCGACCTCCGCCGGGATCTTCCGTCCGATCAGGCTTTCGATCGCGTCGAGCGAGAAGACGTAGTCCTCGTCGGCGAACGAAACCGCGTCGCCCTCCGCCCCGGCGCGCGCCGGTCCGTCCGACGCCGGTGGACGTAGTCCTCCGGAGTCCTGGGGAAGATCGTAGTTGATGACGTGAGTGACGCCGTCGATGTGCAGGCCGCGCGAGGCGACGTCGGTCGCGATCAGGGCCGTCAGCCTTCCCTTCCTTGAAGTCGCTCGAGGATCTTCAGCCGGCGCTGCTGGCGAACGTTTCCGGCGAGCGCGTTGATCGGGTAGCCCGTTGGCCGAGAGCGCCGTGCGACGAGCTCGGCCGCCGTCGTCTGGCGGTTCGACGAAGATGAGAACGTCGGCTGCCCGCCCTCGCGCTCGAGCAGGCCGAGGTAGCAGGCGGAACTTCTCGTGCGAGGCGACGTGGTAGAGGACTTCTCGTGATCCCGTGCGCGCCGACGCGCTCGGGCTCGATCTCGACGCTTCGGCGTTGTTCGTGTGCTCGTAGGCGAGCTCCATGCACGCGCGGCGACAGCGTGGCCGAGAAGAGCATCGGTCTGCCGGCGGTTGTACGGCGGACAGCGGCGCAGGATCTGTCGCAGGTCCCGGATGAAGCCCATGTCGAACATCCGGTCGGCTTCGTCGATCACGAGGACTTCGACTGTCCCGGAACGACGTGGCGCCCTGCTGCTCGTAGTCGAGCAGGCGTCCCGGCGTTCCGATGAGGATGTCCGGATGCACGGCGCAGGTCGTCGCGCTGTTTGCGGTAGTCCACGCCTCCGAAGACGGCGAGAATCGAGAGGCCGGTGCGGGCGCCCAGCTTCCCGGCGTCCCGCCGAATCTGAGAGCGAGCTCGCGTCGGGGCGACGGCGAGGAAACGCGGTGCCCGCCGGGGCTCCGGGCGGGGCTCCGGAGGAGCCGCGTCATGGCGGAAATGAGGAACGCCGCGGTCTTTCCGGTTCCGGTCTGCGCCTGACCGGCGACGTCGCGACCCGCGAGCGCCAGGGGAGGACCTTTCCTGGATGGGGTGGCGAAGCGAAATCCGGCGTCGCGGATCCCGGCCCGCACGGCATCCGGGAGGTCGTAGGACTCGAGCTCGGTGCCGGTGAGATGGCTCTGCGCCCGCGGTTTCGCCGGCGGCCGGACATGACGGCGAGGCGATCCGACTGCTCCGGGGTCAGGAGGACCACCGACAGACGTCCCATGGTCACCAGCGGGCTCGCCGCGAACACCGGCTCGCTTTTCAATTCTTCGAGCGGGACGGGGCGGGGAAGCGGCGTCCGGCGCGAACTTCGATCGAGAGGAACTCCGGATTGGGCTCGCCGCGGGCCCGGTGCGCGGCGCGCGTGACGATCGCGACCCCACGGCGGTCCAGCTCAGCGCCGGTGTGGTAGATCGCAACGGCGTCGCCCACCTTCAAGGTTTCGAGGTTTCGAAGGGCCGCGTAGTTGTGGATACCGGTCCAGAGCGTCGTCCCGTCCTTTGAGCTTTTCGAAGGAGTATTCGAGGGTTCGGGTCTTCAGAGTGCCTTGATAGAGCTCATCTTCTTGATTCTATTCGATCAGACGGGTGAGGAGGGCGGCAAGGGCGGTTTTTCGATATTCCCCAGCGTCGCTCCGACGCCGAGCCGGCTCGTTCCCGTCACGATGGCCAGCCGGCGGAACGTCCAGGGTCCACCAGGGAGGAACCGGCCGGTTCGTCCAGAGGAGGCGCGTTTCGGCGGGACTCGGGAAGAGCCTGCGCTCGCCCCGGCCGAAGATGGAAATCTCGCGAACGATCTCCGACTGCCGGACGTCCAGGGTTTCCTCCGCGAAGAAGAGAGCGATGAGCCCGAAGAGGGCGGCCGGAGCCGGCCAGGACGGCTTACCGTGAGCGCCGCCAGAGCGGCGGCCGGAATGGTGTCGCGCCCGGCGGCGGCCTGGTGCCATTCCACCGAAAGCCGAACCGCGGCGACGAGCGTTCCCGCGAAGAGAAGCGAACCCGCCGCCAGCAGACGGCGCGCGAGCCGGGGCGACGACAGCGGAGGCGCGATCTCGATCCGGACACCGTCGGGATCGGCGCGGACAACGATCCGTTCGGAACCCACGATGTATGATTATAAAAGACCGGGTCCGCCCGGGAGGAGAAGAGATGGCGACGAAGAAGAAGGCCAGACGCTCGGCGAAGAAGAAGAGCAGCGGATCGGCGCGGCGGCGAAAAAGAACCCGCCCGACGCGCCGCGAAACCGGCGCGCAAGTCCGCCGCCCGGCCGGCGAAGCGCAGACCCTCGTCGAAGAAGGCTCGCGCGCAAGGCCAGACCGGCCGCGAAGAAATCCCGCGAAGAAATCCGCGGAAGAAGGCGCCCGCCCGCAAGCCCGCGAAGAAGTCCGCTTCCCGGAAGACCGCCAGGAAGGCGGCTCCCCGCAGGCAGCGACCCGGACCGCACCGGCCCCAAACCGGCCCCGAAGAAGGCTCCCGCCGCGTCCAGGCCGTCCGCCGGCGTTCTCGGCGAAGGCGACTGGAAATCGGGAGAGCGCTACAACGAGAGCCTCCAGAGTTGGGGCGCCACCACGACGCGCCGGCGCTCGCGCGCGAGGCCGAAGGGGACCTCCCGGAGGACCTTCGCCAGTCGAACGATTCGGAAGTGGCCGACGCTTTCGCGCGGGGCGCGGAGAAGAAGAGCGAGCCCGACGACGAGAGTGGTAGGGCTCACGCAGCCAGCGAAGTTCGCAGGACTGAGGAGGCGAGCGGAGCAGCGGTGGCCCGGGGACCGGGCCGCGAACCCCGGCGCGGCAAGTCGGTGGAATCCTGACCGTGCCGCGCCTTGACCGCTCAGCGCGCAGCGCCGGATCGTCAAGTCAACCTGGTTCGCGCTTCGCTCAAGGGATCGCGGCCCGGCACCGCGCCACCCGCTGCCGCTCGCGACAGGAACTCGCGAACTTCGGGCAGACGCTCGCAGGGAGACTGGTGGCGGCGCGCACTGGCGTGCGCGCGACAGATCTGGCGTCGCGCAGCCGGGACTCCGAGGGGGCTTGGGGAAGCCTCCCCCAGGTAGGACATTCAGCCCGGCGGTTCGGCTCAGCAGAGCCGATCCGCGCGCCGAAGAGCGCCCGCCGGGGCTTGGCCTACAGGACGGTGCGCAGCGGTCGGCTCCCAGAGGGCCGGCCACGCGCCACCCGCTGCCGCTCGCGATTGGAGATTCGCGAACTTCCGGCAAACGCTCGCAAGGATGACTGGCGGAAGTGCACCGGCGTGCGCACGACAGTTCTGTCCTCGCGCAGCCGCGAAATTCGCAGGACTGAGGGCGGCGAGCGGAGCAGCGGGCGGCCCGGGGTGCCGGGCCGCGAACCCCGGCCCGGCAAGTTGGTGGAATCATGACTGTGCCGCGCCTTGACCGCTCAGCGCGCACCGCGGATCGGCAAGTCAACCTGATTCGCGCTTCGCTCAAGGGATCGCAGCCCGGCACCGGGCCAGAGGATGCCGCGTACTCGCGGCAGGTGAGGATCCCGCAGGATCGCTGGGGAGGCTGGGAGGCGCGAGGTGCACTCGCGCGGCTGAAGCCGCGGACCTCTTGAGCTCTCCCTCAGGATCAGAGAAACTACGTGTATTGTTGGCGCGCCGTCACGGTTCGGGTGACGGAGACGTTCTCGGGCAGGGGAGCGGACGGAGAGCCGAGCCGGGTGTGCTCGATTCCGAAGCGGATCAGCGGGAGGGCGACGGGGACGAGCGTCCGACGGGACCGTATCGGAGAAAGGGCTCGCCGGATGGAGTGCGTCCCAGGTGAACCTGGGCGCGGAACGCGCCGGCGTAAGCGAGCCGGTAGGACGCCTCGAGGCCGGCCGCGTCGATCTCGCCTCGAAGAAAAGGCGCGAGCACCCGGGCCGCCAGGATGCCGCCCCGGAATCGCCGTCGCCTGGCCGTCGCCGGTGAACGGGTCTCGCACCCCGGCGGCATCGCCGACGGCGAGGATTTCCTCGAAGATCGGCGCATGCCGTTCGAGAAAAGACGGCATTGGTGCCGAGGACGGCCCGCGCGGGGAGAGGGCGCCGGGTCCGCGCGCAGCGCTTCCTGCTCCTCGACGAGAACCGACAGGAACTTTTCCCATCCCGCTCCCCGGCGGCGGAGCTCCTCCTCGCGGACGACACCCGCGAAGTTCACGGTTCCGTCCTCCACCCGGGAAAGGCCGCGGTAGCCTCGCGGAAGAAGTAAAGGTGGACGCGGCCGGCCAGGCTGCAGGAGTCACCGCGGTCGTGGCGGCTCCAGCCGAAGAACCGGCCGTGTCTTCTCGCGGCGAACGCGCGCCCCAGATCGAGATCGAGCGGGCTCCATCTTCCCCAGGCGGCGAGGACGGCGCGTGCGGCGATCGGCCGGTCTTTCTCCACTCGACGGCGACCGAGAATCCCTCGCCCAGGTCCCCGGAGATGCCCTCGACCCTTCGTCCGAGACGCACGTCGGCTCTCCTCCGCGGAGGCGATGTCCGCGAGCATCGCGTCGAGGAGGAATCGCGACAACCCGAGCGCCGGCCGCGGGAGAGGAAGCTCGACCGGACGCCGGCGCCGCCGAAGAAGAACGCTCCGCGGCCGATGGTCTCGCCCCGCGGATCGGACTCGGCCTCCGGCCCCGAGAGCATCCAGGTCGTCGATCGCCTCGGGCGAGAGGAATTCGCCGCAAACCTTGTGGCGCGGGAATCGGTCGCGCTCGAGCACGACGACGGAGAATCCCAGACGGCCGAGCGCGATCGCAGCGCAGGATCCCGCCGGGCCTCCCCCGACGACGGCCACGTCGAATCGTTTTCGCGGCCGCGCGGCGCCCAGGGCCGCCGCTATGCCTCCCCGCGCGCCCAGCACGAAGCGGAAAGGGCGGGTCGACCGCGCTTGGACCCCGCGCAGACCGGCTCGCCGCGCGACCGCCGCCGCTTCCCGGGCGGTATAGGCCTGCTCGATCGAAATCCGGCCGTCGGTGACCGAAAGGCGGCTTCGAAAGACGAGCGGCCCGAACAGCATGACCAGAACGCGCGCGACCGCGCGTGCCGTCGCAGGTCGAGGACGAAGATCCCCGCCGGGCGATCCGGGCCATTTCGCGGAGCACGCGCGCGTTCTCCTCCGGCGAGAAATGGTGGAAGAACTGCGACGAGAAGACCCAGTCGACGCTCGCGTCGGCGAGCGGAGCTCGAAGCGCGTCCGCGGCGACCGGGCGGTCGACCCCGAAGAGGCGGCGCGCGGTTGCCAGGTGCGCGACCTGGCGGTCGAGCGAAATCACCGTCAGCGGAATGCCCACGCGCGCCGCGCGGCGCCGGAGGTGGGCCGGAAGATCGCCAGAGCCGGAGCCGAAGTCGAGCACGGACTGCGCGCCGCCGGCGGGGTGATCGCCCGGAGCAGCGATACGTCCGCGGCGCGCCGTCCGCCCCAGAATCGATTCACCCGGCGGATGTCGCCGAGCGATTTCTCGATCTCGTCGAGGGGAAGATCGCCGGCGTCGAGGCCGCTCGGGTTGAGGCCGGCGCTCGCGGAGGGGAAAATCACGAGATCTTCTGGAGCACGAGCGCCGAGTTCTTCGATCCGAAGGCGATGCAGTTGCAGAGCGCCGCATCGAAGGCGGCCGGCCGCGCAGACCCGGCGACGTAGTCGAGGTCGCATTCGGGATCAGGCGCGTCCAGGTTGATCGTCGGCGGAAAGAAGCCGTCGCGCATCGCGAGAAGCGTCGCCGCGACACCGGCGGCGCCGCAGGCGCCCTGGGGATGCCCGATCATGGACTTGATCGAGGAACCGGGAATCTTCCGGGCCGCGGCGCCGAGACGCCATCTTCACGGCGCGGGTTTCCGTGCGGTCGTTCATCTCGGTCGACGTGCCGTGGTAGGCGAGATACCCGATGGCCTCCGGAGCGCAGGCCCGCCTCGCCGAGCGCGAGCGCCATCGCGCGCGCGGGCTCCTCGCCCGATTCGTCGAGGCGGATGCGATGATGCGCGTCGCAGGTCGCGCCGTACCCGGCGATCTCCCCGTACGCGCGCGCCCCCGTGCTTTCGCCCGCTCGTATTCCTCGACGACGAACATCCACGATCCCTCGCCCAGGACGAAACCGTCGCGGTCGACGGAGAACGGACGCGAATGCTTCCACCGGCGCGTCGTCGCGGCGCGTGGACACGACGCGCATCAGGATGAAGCCCTCCATGATCCCGCGGACGATGGTGGCGTCGACGCCCCCGACGAGGAAGACGTCCCCCCTCGCCGTGCTTGATCGCGCGAAACGCGTACCCGAGGGCGTCGGTCGAGGAGCGCATCCGGTCGTGATCACGTGGGACGCTCCGCGCAGGCCGGATTTCATCGAGGCTCCGAGGACATCGTGCCGATCGTGCCGGTGGAGATCGTGTGCGCGGACGCCTTGCGCTGCTGGCCGGTGTAGTAGAATGTGATACATCCGTTCCGCGAACTCGATCGCGCCCCCCAGTTCCGAGGAGGACGTTGACGGCGCGCGATTCGTCGAGCGTGAGCGTCTCCGGGTCGATGCCGGCGTCGCGGAAGGCCTCCGTGGATGCGGCGATGGCCATCGGCACGGCCCGCGAGGGCGCGACCTCCCGGGCGGGAAGGTGCGCGGTCGGGTCAGAAGTCCTTCACCTCGGCAGCGATCGTCACGGCGAGACCTTCCGGATCGAAGAGCGAGACCTTTCCGACGCCCGATCGGCCGCTCCGGAGCGCGGTCGCGAACGCCTCGCGTCCGATGCCGTTCGGAGAGACGCAGCCCATTCCGGTGACGACCGCCCGGCGCTTCATGGTTTCACCGTTTTCGATTGTTTCACGGCGTCCGGCGCCGGGAACCGGACTTTCAGGAAAGGGTCGAGCGCGCGCAGGAAGGCGAGAGCGCGTGCCGGACGACGGCGTCCGCATGGAGCGATCCGCGGACGGGGAGATGCACGTGCTCGACCGGCGGCGAGGCCGCCCGGGCGAGCCGTCTCCCGTGGGCGGGTCGGACCAGCCAGTCGTCCTCGAGGGTCACGATGAGCTTCGGGATGGCGAGCGTCTCGACCGCTTTCTCCGCCGTCGGCTTGGATCGCGGCACCGCGGTCCAGTCGACGCGCGGGGGCGAGAACGCGCGCCGGACGCCCATCATCCTCCAGGCCGCGGGCTTCCAGGGCCGCGGACGCAGCCGGGCGAAGTCCGACGGCGCGGAGACCATCACGAGCGCGCGGAAGGGGAGAGTCCGGGGCGCGGGTGATGGCGTCGGCGGCGATCGACGCGCCCATCGAAAAGCCGATGGCGGCGAGCGCGTCGTGCCCGGGAAAGGCCCGGGCGACGGCGAGAAAAGTCGCGCCATTCCTCGCGTCCGAAGGTATATCGCCCGCCCGACCCTCCGTGGCCCCGGAAGTCGAACGCCGCGACGTCGTAACCGAGCCTCGCCAGATGCGATGCGACGAAGACGTTCTCGCGGTCACCCGCAGACGCGCCAGAACCCCGGGGCGAGCAGGATCAGGCCGGTCGGAGCCGGCGTCGTAGTGCGTGACGTCGATGGCGGTGCCGTCGTCGGCCGTCGTCCGCCGTCGCGACTCGGTGACCGCGCGTTTCTTCAATCAGCGGGCCCGGACCACCGGAGGCAGCGCAGGCGATCTCCGTCGCTCCACGCGCCACCCTCGGCGGGAAGGACCAGGAGAGCGTTCGGGCCGCCTGCGCGAGGATGTCGTGGCTGCCCCGCGAGACGATCGGCTCGACGCGCAGTTGCCCATCTTCGACGAAGAGTCGCGTCCCGATACGTCTCGCGGCCGGGCTTTGCCCCGATTTTCCCGACGAGACGAGCCGCGACGAACCGCTCGCGGCGGATCCCCTCAGGCGGTCGAGACGCGGCGTCGACGAAGAGGTGAAATGTCGTGAGGGCCGAGACGGGATTCCCAGGCAGCCCGAACCAGAAGGTGCGTTCCCGCCGGGCGAGGCGACCGGCTTTCCGGGTTTGACGGCCACGCCGTGGAAGACGATCTCGAACCCGGCGCCCGTCGCGGCCTCCACGGCGCGGTCGTAGTCGCCGACCGAAACCCCGCCCGTCGTCACCAGGAGGTCGAAGTTCGCGCTCTCCTCGCCGAAGAACGGTTTCAGGGCGTCGAGCCGGTCCGGGATGGCGGCCCTCGCGGCGGCGCGGATCCCCCGCCGCGCGAGGGCCGCGGCGATCGCCGGGCCGTTTCCGTTCCGGATCTGCGCGCCGACGGGGATGGTCGAAGGGTCCACGATTTCGTCGCCGGTCGCGGCGAGCGCGACGCACCGGGGTAATGGCGTCACCGCCACGCGGACGGCGCCCACGGTCGCGCCGAGAATCCGCTCCAGGGAGAGGCGGTCGCCCGCGCGAAGGACGCGCTCGCCCGCCCGGAAGATCTCCGCGCGCCGCCGAAGATGGGCCCCGGGGGGCGGCGCCTTTCGGAAGACCGAGGTTTCTCCCCGCCGCTCGACGTCCTCGACGGGGACGATCGCTTCGGTGCCCGCGGGGAGCGGCGCCCCGGTCATGACCCGCACCGCTTCGCCTACCCTCAGCGGGGCGGAGGCTCTCCCGGCCCCGTGGTGCCCGGCCGCTCGCGACACTCCGAGGCGCCGTCCCAACCGCATATCCGTCCATGGCCGTCGTGTCGGACGGGGGAAAGTCCGCGTCGGCGGCGACGTCGGCGGCGAGCGTACGGCCCTGCGCGTCCGCCAGCGCGATCGTTTCCGGCGGCAGCGGCTCGATCGCCTGTTCGATCGCGGCCAGCGCGGCGTTGACGCTGATCACGCGGGCATCTTACAGGAACGATGCGCAGCGGCCGGCGCGCTTCCGGCGCGAAAGGAATAAAATCCGCATGCTTCCATGAACTCCCAATTTCAATATCGCGGCGATCTGGCCGAGACGCCGCTTCCCACGAGTCCTCGCGACGATTCACCGATACCGTGTTCCGGGCGTGATCACGGCGCAGCGCGGAACCGTCGTGAAGAAGATCTTCCTCGACGACGGGAAGGTCGTGTTCGCCGCGTCAGAACGACATGGAGGACGCCCTGGGAAGCCTTCCTCGTCCGGCGGGGTCTCCTCACGCCGGAACAGCTCGGAGGAGTCGAGCAGGCGCATCGAGGAGACGGGGCGGCGCCAGGGAGGTCCTGATCGGGATGGGGGTCCTGACGCCCGAACGCATGGCGGCGGCGGTGCTCAGCCAGGTTTCCGCGATCCTGTGGTCGATCTTCGACTGGGAATCCGGCGACGTGACGTTCGAGGTCGGCCGTTTTCGGGCGGAGGAGAAGGTCCGAGATGGACCTTCCGATCGACCAGGCGATCCGCGACGGGCTCATGAAGGCGGCGGATCCCAAATCGCTCGTCAAGCGCCTCGGCGCTTCCTGGACGATCCTCGAAAGGATCGAGAGGGGCGCCTTCCGGCGGGCTCTCCGGCGACGAACAGAAATATCTTTCGCTGATCGACGGGAAGACGCCGTTCGTCGACCTCTGCCGGAAGGGCCCCGGCGACGCGGCCACCAGCGCGCGGCTGCTCTTTCTCTTCTTCTGCCTGGAGCTCATCAGCGCAAGAGCGAACCGGCGGCCAAGAGGTTTCAATGGCGCACCCGGTCGAGCGGCGGCGCCGCCGGGGTCTGACGAAAGGCCAACGATGCCCCTGTACGAATACCGGTGCGGAAAATGCGGAAAACAGACGGAAGTCATCCAGAGCTTCGGCGAGAAGCCGCTCGGATCTGCCCGCACTGCGGCGCGCGCGCGTTGAAAAAGCTGATGTCGGCGCCGGCCATCCAGTTCAAGGGTCGGGCTGGTACGTGACCGACTACGCGGGCACGAAGGGCGGCTCGCGGGACTCGGACTCGGAACCCTCTTCGGACAAGGGTGAATCGAAGGATTCAGGGAAGACGGACAAAGCCGACAAAGCCGACAAAGCCGACAAAGCCGAGAAAGCCGAGAAAGCGGAGAAAGCCGGAGAGGGTCGAGAAAGCCGAGAAATCGGGGAAGGCGGAGAAGGCGGAAAAAGGCGGAAAAAGTCGGGCAAGAAGAGTTCCCGAAAGGACTGAGGTGTCCCGAATCGGAAATAACGCTGTGGCGTCGCGCCTGCGGCTTGCGGAGGATATCAATGTCGCGCTCCGGGATTCGATGCCGTTGCGCATCGGGCCCGGGGCGCGACGACAGAGATCGTCCGCAATGCGCTGGCGCCCTAAGGGTTCGGGCGGCGCGGGGCAATCGGCGGTGTTGCCGCGACTTGGGCGATGCAAAGGCATCGCCTTCGTCGCGTCGTCTGGCCTCTTACCCCGCGGCGCTCCGAACGACGCCACCATAGCTATTTCGATTCGGGACCTGCCACGACTCCTCCCTCCACGGTCCGCCGCCGTCCGGCGATGAAGAATCGCGGCAATACCGATGAGCGACGCCGCCGCCCCGAGGCGCCTCCGGGAGAATTTCCGCCACACGATTCGATGATTCCCCGGCGGAATCCATGGGGCGGAGAGAGCGAGGCGTTCCGGCACGGCATGGGCTGGCGCACCGTCGACGCGAATCTCGCGGGATTTCCAGTTTCCCCGTGTCGCGCGGAGCCAGCAGCCCTCGGGACACCGCGCGACCGCCTCGAAGCCGTCGTCCGTCTCCCGCAGGGCGTCCAGCGTCCCGGTTTCGGCGGCTCCCGAGCCGCTCCGACCCGTCTCCAGGATCGCCGTCGCCGGATCGAAGGCGAACTGGCGGAGCGCCGATTCCGCATCCCGCGCCGTCGGGGAACTCCTCCCATCGCGCCCGCGATCCAGTAGCGCAGGACGGCGCTGGGGAAGGGCGTCGATCGCGACTTCCCCGCGGAGGCTGCCGGAACGGTGCCGGGAAGGGGAGCGGCGTCGGGGAAGCGGAGCAGGTACCTCACGGAGTAGCCGGCCAGGAGATTCGCCGCCGAAGCCCGGTCGGCATTCAGGCGCGTGAAGAGATCGCGCCGCGCGAGAGCCATGACGGGGCCAGATCCGACGCGTCCGGATCGCTGTTCAATACCGAAGGCCGTCCCCACATGGAGCCGGCGAAGGCCGCAGCGTGACCTCCGGAGGCCGGTCGGGCCGATGCGCACCGCGCGGCGTCGAGGGAGCGGGCGGCTCCGGGAAGTAGTTCGCCTGCGGAACGAACGAGAACCGGGCGGCGGCGGGATCCAGCGCCCGCAGAGCCGAGACGGCGGGGGGCGGGTCGAGCGACTCGCCCGCCGGCACGGTCCTCACCACGCGCCGGGTCGCCAGAGCGACTTCGGCGACGACGAGCAGGATGCGCCGTCCGCGCCAGGCGCGGCGGCGGGACGATGCCAGGACGCCGGCGGCGACCGCGGCGAGCGCCCAGTGCGAGGATGCGCCGAGGAGCGAACGCGGCAGCTCCCGGGCGACCATCGCGGCCGACGCGCGGCCGTCCCGGGTCCCACGAGATGATCGCGCGCGCGAGCGCTCTCCCCCGCTTGCGCCGCACCCGCGCCGGCGGCCAGGAGAACCGCCGCCGCCGCGATCGGCAGCGCGAAACAGGAAGAATTCTTCGCCATGTCCCATGCCTTCGCCGCGAAGAGCGCCGCGACGAGCACCGCTCCGTAGACGAACTTCTCCGGATATCGCACCGCGAGACGGCGTCGACGAGGAGAGCAGACGTTCGGGAACGAAGGTCGCGGCAGCCGGCGGCGAGCAGGCTCGCGGCGAGAAATCGATCGCAGGGCGAGGCGACACCGCGGTCATCGAAGCGGACACGGCGATTCAGGAGGGCCGCGGCGGCGAACGCGCCGCCGAAGATCGTCGCCGTGTAGCCGCTCGGGCGGCCGCTGAAGAACCGTCCCCCAGGTCCTCCAGGCGTCGAATCCCGTGGGGTCGCCGAAAGGATAGGGGAACGACCCATTCCATCAGTCGCGCGGGCGAAAGAGACCACTGCAGGGTCGCGAGCAACCGGAACCGGACCTGCGCCCGAAGGGTTTCAGGAGGTACAGGAACATCGGGACCAGCTGAATCCCGGCCGCGAGGATCGCGGCCGCCCAAGGCGGCGAGGCCGAGGAGCAGGGCCCGGGCGCGGTTCCCGCGAGGCGCCCAGATCGCGAACGAGCCGAGAGCCAGGGCCGAGAGCGAGGGTGAACGGCTCGCCCGCCAGGATGTCGAGCGCCAGGAGAGTCGCGACGATTGCCGCCGCGCGCTCGCCGAGGTCGCTCGGCCAGCCGGAAGCCGGCGAGCGCGATCCACGGCAGGAGCGCCACCCCGGAAGCATGTTCGAGAAGAGCAGGGCCGACATCGACGGGCCGAGAGCGCGTAGGCGGCCGCGGCCACGAGCTGGGCCGCGCGTCCCGCTCCCGAAGGCGCGTGCGAGGCGGATCACGCCCCAAGCCCGCGAGGAAGACGTGCAGAACGAGATACAGCTTGAATCCAGGGCAAATGGGAGCGCGGCTGCCGCGAGACGAAGCAGGGTGAGAACACTCCCGCATTGGGGTTGGGCAGGAGAGGCTTGCCGCCCGAGACGGCGCCGAACCAGAGCGGGGAGATGTCCGGAGGCCCAGGCGCGATGGACGGCGCTTTCCAGGGGAAGGAAGTAGCTGTTGACGTCGCGGCCGTAGATCATCCGCGGCAGGAAGAGGAGATCCCCGAAGAGAAGGACGACCAGTCCCAGCCAGACCAGGACCGGGTCGATTTTCTTCATGGAGCTCCAGGGGCACTCGACCATCGTATAGATAATGGCCCGGTGAACGAAGCGCGCCGCGAAGCATGGGATCCCGGAGACGGCGAGATGAGCGAGCGTCGGCTGCGGCGAGGCCCTCGAGCACGAGGGATTCGAGGTCGCCGTCTACGCCTACCGCCGGGGCACGGTATTCGGCTGGCACGCGCACTCGGAAGACAAAGTGCGACGCGGTGGTGTCGGGAAAGCTGCGCAGTCGAGGTCGAGGCCGGCTCCTTCGACCTGGGTCCCGGCGACCGCCTTTACATCGGCGCGGGATCCACCCACCGCGCCGAGGTGATCGGCGCGGAGACGGTGATCTCGCTGGACGGGACGAAGCGCTGACGGGCTCCGTCAGAGCGACAGCGTGCGGAGATACTCCCGGAACTCGATCCCGAGATCTTCGCGCTTGAGCGCAGCGAGCTCGACGGTGGCCTTCAGGAATCGAGCTTGTCGCCCGCGTCGTAACGCTTCCCCTCGAACGCGTAGCCGTCGATGGGCACTCCCGCCCGAGGAGAGTCTTCAGGGCGTCGGTGATCTGGATCTCGCCCCCGGTGGTCGGGGGCGTTTGCTCGAGAATCGGAAAGATGTCCGGCGTCAGGATGTAACGGCCGATGATCGCATTGTTGGACGGCGCGTCCTCGGGCCGCGGCTTCTCGACCATTCCCGAGACGGCGACGAGCCGGTCGCCGAGACTCCTTCCCGAGACGATGCCGTACATCGCCGTGTCCGCGTGCGGGACTTCGCAGAAGCGCCAGCACCGGGTTTCCGCGGCGCTCGAAGACGTCGATCATCTGGCGAAGAGCCGGGCGCTCGGAGTCGATCACGTCGTCGGCGAGGAGGACCGCGAAGGGCTCGTTGCCGACGAGGTCCTTTGCCTGAAGAATCGCGTGTCCCAGCCCCAGAGCCTGCTTCTGCCGGACGTAGGGCGACCTCGATCATCTGAGAGATTTCCCGGACCTCGGCGAGGAGCGCCTCCTTGCCCCGCTCGGAGAGGAGCGTCTCGAGCTCGAAGGAGACGTCGAAATGATCCTCGATCGCGTTCTTGCCGCGCTCCGGTCACGAGGAGGATCTGGTCGATCCCCGAATCCGCGCCTCCTCCACCGCGTACTGGATGAGCGGCTTGTCGACGAGCGGAAGCATCTCCTTGGGCTGCGCCTTCGTCGCGGGGAGGAATCGGGTCCCGAGGCCGGCGGCCGGGAAGACTGGCCTTTCGAATGCGAGGCATCGCCCGGAGAATAGCAAAGCCGGAGCCGGGATCCCGCCGGAACGCGGCCCGGCACAGCGGGCGGAGCGGCGGACAGTGTGACCGGCGGCGAGTCCTGTGAGAATGGTGAGGAGATCCGTCGCCTTCTCCTCCTCTTTGGCCTGCTCGCTGGGAGCGGCGGTGCAGGGCCGATTGGGTTCGAGTTCCGGTGCTCGGCGCCGACGTGACGGCCATCGCCACCGATCCGTTCGCGACAGCCGAGGTGTTCTGCGGGACCTCCGCGCGGAAACGTGTACCGTTCGGACGACGGCGGCCGCACGTGGAAGCCGACGCGGGCGGGAAATCAGTTTCCCGGTTACGTGGTATCGACGCTCCGGGCGGACGTCCGAACCGCGGGAAAGATCTGGGCGGCGTTGTCGGGAACCGGGCGGGGCGCGCTGCTGGCGGTCTCCGACGACGACGGCGCCGACTGGACGGTCGTCGCGCGATGGGACCGTTCGGTGGATGCCCGTGCATTCGCCCAGGCGTCGAGCGCTCCGGACCTTATCGCCTGCGGGGGCGACGACGGGGTGTTTCTCTCCCGCGACGGAGGAATCACCTGGGCGCCGACGGGCGTGGGAACGCCGGGCTCGTGCTGGTGCAGTCGCTCGCATTCGATCCGGCGGACCCGCAGACGCTCTACGCGGGAACGTACCGACAGGCGTTTCGAGACCCGGGACGGGGGCAGGAGCTGGGCGCGCATCGCCCGGCGGCATGGTTCTCGACGCGACGGTGTACTCCTTCGATTTCGACCCGCGCGATCCCTCGCGGCTGTGGGTCTCGACGTGCGGTTGAGGTCTATCGGATCGACGGCGGCGGCGTTCCAATGGGCCCGGTTCACGACCGGTTTCACCAGCCGGCGGACTCCGGTCGTCCATCTCGATCCGAAGGCGGCCAGCGTGATATTCGCGGGCACGGTCGGCGGCCTGCATCGGCTCCGACGACGGCGGAAAGACGTGGGCCCGCGTCTCGCGCGAGAGTCTCGACGTGTCGGCCCTCGAGGTCGACCGCGAACCGGACGCCTCTATCTCGGCACGCTCGGCGAGGGATGTTCACTTTCGGACGACCAGGGGGCGACCATCGTCCCGGCCTCGGAAGGGCTCGCCGAGGCACGCATTCCGGCCATCGCGGCGGATCCCGCGACCCCCACGCGCGTGCTCTTCCTGCGCGCCTACGGGGGTGTCGAGTCGGGCGTCTGGGAGGCCTCCGAGGGGCTCGGTTCGGCAGATTTCGGCCGACAGTCCGCCGGGGCGCGTTCGCTCTCGCCGCTTCGGTCGTCGGAGGAAGAGACGACGTGGTTCACCGCGTCGGGCGTCGGTCGACTCCTCGCCTCGGAGGATGGCGGGCATCGATTCGCGGCGGTGAGGCTCCCGCCCGAGGGCGGATCCTCCGGCTGTTCCGGGTTCGCCACTTCCCTCTCCCATCTCGTCGTCACGGACCGGGGCGTCTACACGGCCGATCGGGTCTCGACTTCGAACGGTTGGAAACGATCACGGGCGCCGTGCTGGACGCCGAGCTGGTCACCGATGGCGCCGGGCGGCCGGAGCTGGAGGTCCGCACTTCGGCGGGGCTCTTCCGCGGCGTCACGCTCTTCGAGAAGGGCCGGAGTTCCTCTCCTTTCCGGCGGAATCTACCGGAAGGCGGATCCAGTCGGCTGCCCGGAATCCGTTCCTTCGGCTTCGACGTCCACGAGAGCAATCTCATGATCCGGCGCGGCACGGGGTCGGCCTCTCTCGTCCTTCCGTGGTCGAGCTGCGGGTTTCCGACGCGATTCTCGCGGGCGACGGAAGCCTGTATCTGGCGACGATGGGGGACGGCCTGTTCCTCTATTCCTCCGCGGCCGGGGCGGCGGCGGGTTCGCGTTAGGAGAGGAAACCGCCGGCGCGTCCGGGGCGGCAAGACGCCCCGGGTCCCGCCTCCGGATCGAACCGGCCGGAGAACGCGCACGATTTCCGATAGCGACGGCCTCGATTTCCCATTACCGTGGCGGGCGGTGGAACCGGTGAGCACCCGCGAGTCTTCCCCGTCGCTCCCGCCAGCTCGTCCTACGCCGTGGGCGTGGCGATCGATCCGCTCTTCGCGTCGCGGACATCTTCCGAATCGGCCGATGGCGGTGCGCGTCGTCGGGCCCGAGGAATCCACGGCCGTCCAGACGCAGCGCTGGCCGATGATGTCATTCACGCACGTCGGGGCGTTCGTCGTGCACGCGTCCGGCCGTTCCTCCGTCATCGATCCGAGTTGCGCGCTGCTTCTCAAACCGGGTGTGCCGTACCGGATGAGCCGGCACATCGGCGAGCGCTCGCGCGGAGCCTATGTTCTCGTGCTGGCCGGACGTCTTCCGTGACGTCGCCGGCTCCGGAACCTTCGCGCCGCGGGGATTCTCGGAGATCGACGGCCCGAAGCTCGACCCGGAGTTATCTCCTCCAGCGGGCTCTCCTGGATCGGATCGAGGGCGAGCCGGCACCGGACGCGCTCGAGATCGACGAGATGGGGATGAAGCTCTTCTCGATGCCGCCCTGAGCCCGGTCGCGCCCGAAGACGACGAAATCACGGCCCGCCAGCGGCGCGCAGCGCGCGACGATCCAGCGCGTCCGGGCCCTGCGTCATCGAGCATCTCGCGGAACCCATGAAGCTCGACGCCATCGCGCGTGCGGCGGACGTTTCCCCGCTTCCATCTCTGCCGCGTCTTCCGGCGGATCACGGGACGGACCCTCCACCGCTACCGGACGATCCTCCTGGCTTGCGCATGGCCGTGGACCGGCTGTCGGAGGGCGGCTCCGACATCGCGCAGCTCTCTCGCTCGACCTCGGATTTTCGAGCCACAGCCATTTCACAGCGGCGTTCCGAAAGGGAATTCGGCGTCAGTCCCTCGAGGATGCGCAAGGGCAAGCTCCGGGAGCTCGGTCGCTCCTGGATGCCGGAGCCGGCGCGGGACCTGGCCTCCGCCCGGGGGCGACGACCGGCTGCGCGACGTTCCCGAGAGCTGAGAGGGTCGACCCCGGAGAATCTCCAGGTTGAACGTCTAACCTGGGGAGGCTCCCCGAAGCCCCCTCTGGTCTGCGCGAGATCAGAACAGCCGCGCGCACGCCGTGCGCGCCTCCACCAGTCTCCTCAAGCGAGCGTCTGCCCGAAGTCCGCTGGGCTTGGGGCGAGAGCCGGCAGGGAGGCGTCGGGCAGAGGGCTCCCCGTTTCGCGCGGTACGCATGAAGTAACCCTATCCGCCGTGCGCGTCGCGCGAAACGGGGATACTGCCCGGCGACAGGCCCGACACCGGCTCTCGCAGTCCCCTGTTCTCGCGGCGGACTTCGTTGGTTGCGGGAGCTACCCCTCGTCGATCTCGTTCGCCAGCTCGTTTCGCGGTTCGGCGCGGGGAGGGAAGTGCGCCGCGAGAGCCTTGCCGGAGCTTCTCGACGGTGCCGACGATCCCCTCGGTGAAGCGGCCGTTTCGCAAGTGATCGCCCAGCGCGCCGCCGCGGCCTCCACCCAGAAACACGTCGCCGCATTTCGCGTGGATGCCGGCGTCGCCGAGGATCGCGAAGTTCTGGGAGCGGGGTGCGACGAAAACGAGCACGCCGTTGCTCTCGGCGGTCCTGGTCATGCCGAGCTTCTCGAAGACCTTCCGGGCGGCCGCGATCGGGTCGCGCACGGCCCGGTGATGCAGGTGCACCCGGATCTCGCCGGAGGTCTTCATCTCGGCCTCCGCGATTGCCGCGACGATCCGGATCGTGGTCGATCCGCTCCAGGAAACTCTTCATCGAATCACCAGCTCCCCGGGCCCCGCCTCCGCCGAAAGATCCGCCTCCGCCGGAGAAACCGCCTCCTCCTCCCCCTCCACCCCAACCGCCGCCGCCGAAGCCTCCGCCTGTCCACCACCCGCCGCCTCCGTAGGTGCGCCAGCCGCGGCGGCGCAGGAACAAGGGGAACCCGAAAGAAGAGCAGCAGAACGATGGCGGTGACACATCCCCGGGGAATCCCCGGGTCCGGGCGGGACGGTGCGGCGCGGCCGTGTACTCGCCCGTGTGGCGGCGATCATGGCGTCGATCGCGCTTTCGAGGCCGCGGGCGTATTGACCCTCGCGGAACGCGGGCGCGAGGCGTTCTTCGAGGATGTCCTTGCAGACCGCGTCGGGGAGGGCGCCCTCGAGGCCGTACCCGACCTCGATGCGCGAACGGCGATCGCTTGACGAACACGAAGAGCACGGCGCCGTTGTCGAGCTTCTTCCTCCCCACGCGCCACGCCTGCGCCGTCGAACGGTGAAGTCTTCCAGCGACGGCTCGGGAAGCTCCGAAAAGATCGCGGTGACGATCTGGGTGGAAGTCTGCTCGTCGAAGGCGCGCAGCTTCGCGTCGAGCCGCGCCGCATCCTCGGCGGCAACCAGACCCGCCGCGTCGTTGAAGTAATGCGCCGGCGCCGGCGGGATGGCCACGTCGGCCCGGGCCGCCCCGACGGCGGAGCGCCAGGGCGAGCCCGGCGACGAGGCCGAGGACCCTCCGGCGACGCCTCATCGGAAAGCGATCCCGCTGCCGGTCCGGACCGAGAGCACCGGTTCGGTCAGTGGGTCGTCGCCGGAACGGCGGGCGCGGCGCTCGTCGTCGAGCCGAAATTGAAGTTCACCTTCGGGGCGGTATCGGCGCCCGGCTGCGCGTGGAAGTAAGACTTCTCCTTGAAGCGGGAGAAGAAGCCCGCGATCATGTTGGTCGGGAACGAGTGGTAGCTCGTGTTGAAGTCCTGGGCCACCTCGTTGTACCGCATCCGCTCGACCGTGATCCGGTTCTCGGTTCCCTCGAGCTGCGCCTGCAGGTCCCGGAAGTTCTGCGTGGCCTTGAGCTCCGGATAACGCTCGACGACGACCATCAGGCGGGCGAGGGCGGACGTGAGCTGCCGCTTGCGCCTGCTCGAACTTCTGGAAGGCCTGCGGATCGTTGACCAGCTCGGGTGTGGCCTGGATCGAGGTCGCCCTCGACCGGGCTTCGATCACGCTGTCGAGCGTCGATTTTCGAAGTTCGCCGCGCCCTGAACGGTCGCCACGAGATTCGGGATGAGGTCGGCGCGACGCTGGTAGACGTTCTCGACCTGGCCCCACTGCTGGTTGACCGCCTCGTTCTTGCGGTTCAGCGTGTTATACGTTCCGGCGAACGACAGGCCCACGATCACGATCAGGATGAGCGCGATAGCCGCGCAGCCGAGGCCGAGTTTTCCCATTTCGATTCCTCCGTCGCCCTATTGTACGCAAACGGGAGGGCATGTTTCCCGTATACATCCACAGATCTCCTCCTTCCCGGCTTGCGCGCGAGCGCGGCCGTCCTTTCCGAGGGGACGACGCGGCGGGGCCCTGCGTAGGATTTGCGAGGCCATGAAGATCGAGAACGTCTCTTTCGAAAGAAGACCTCGCGAAGATCGAGGACGCCGTGACCCGGGCCGAGACGCGCGCCGGGAGAGATCGCGTTCCCTGTTACGTGGACGGAGCGATTCTACCCAGGAGGCCCTCTGGAGGGCGCGGCGGTCGGTGGCGCGGTCGGCGCGGTCGTATGAGCTCTGCTGTCCTTCGGGAGTGGGCGATCGATCCGACCTTCCGGCGCTCTATACCCTGGGGGCGCCGCCGCGGGATTCGCGCTCGCGCGCCTGGCGCCTGATCCGCCGCCGGCTCGCAGGCCGGCGCAGCCTCGAACGCCGCGTCGGAGCAGCGCGCGCCGCCGCGTTCCTCGAGCGGGGAGATCTTCGCGACGACGGGGCGCCGGGGTGTCCTCCTGTTCGTGTCGGTTTTCGAACGTCACGCCCTCGTGCTCGCCGATGACGGAACTCGGTTTGATCGGACGGCAGACGTGGACTGACGTGACGCGCGCCATTTCGCGCGGAATTGCTTCCGGCCAGCCGGGGCCAGGCGATCTCCTGATGCGGTAGCGAGGTTCGGGAAGATCCTCGCCCGGCTCGCGGATCCCGCGGCGGCCGAAACCCCGGACGAGCTCCCGAACAAGCCGATCACGAGCGACGAGTAACGGCCGTATGGCCGACGGCCGCGCAGCTCGTCGACGGCGGGGCCGACCCTAGAAACTTTTCAGGAAATCGGCGTTGGTGGGGAACTTCTGCAGGACGGCCGAGGAGGAGCTCCATCGCCTGGACTTTGTGCGACGGCCGGCCAGCGCGCGGCGGAGCTTGTGGATCTTCGGGAGCTCCTCCGGCGGCGTAGAGCTTCTCCTCCTTGCGCGTTCCCGGACTGCTGGATCACGATGCGAGGGAAGATCCGTCGCTCGAAGAGCTCGCGGTCGAGCAGGATCTCGGTATTACCGGTCCCCTTGAACTCCTGGAAGATCACTTCGTCCATGCGGGACCCGGTGTCGATCAGGGCCGTGGCGATGATCGTCAACGGGAACCGTGGTTCTCGGCGTTGCGGGCCGCGCCGAAGAAGCGCCGCGGCTTTTCCATGGTCCGCGCGTCGATGCCCCCTGAGAGGATCTTGCCGCCGGCCCTTCTGCATGTTGGTTGTAGGCCCGCGAGAGGCGCGTGATCGAGTCGAGGAAGATGATCGCGTGCTTACCGCATTCGACGAGGCGCCGGGCGCGCTCCGGCCACGATCTCGGCGACCGCGACGTGATTCTGCGGCGGAGAGGTCGGCGGACGAAGACGCGATGCACCGTCGCCCCGACACGGACCGGCGCAGGTCGGTGATTTCTTCCGGGCCGCTCGTCGATCGAGGAGCACCATCAGCTCGACGTCGGGGTCGATTGACCTCGAGACCGCCTGGGCCATGCGCTTGAGCAAGGTCGTCTTGCCGGTCTTCGGGGGAGCGACGATCAGGCATCGCTGGCCCCGGCCGATCGGCGTCACGAGGTCCACGACGCGTCCGCACATCTCGTCGGGCTCCGTCTCGAACCGCAGCCGCGTGTTGGGGGTCGACCGGAAATGAGATCGGTGAAGCCGGATGCTCGCGATACTCGTTGGGGGCTGTCCCTCGACCGTATCGATTCGATGCAGCGTAGGGCGGCCTCCGCCCCATGATTCCGGTGATCGTCACGCCGGCCAGAAGACCCTGCGCGCTCGATGAGATCCCGCGGGACGAGGGGATCCCGGGGAGTTGCCAGATAGTTGTTCTTGGCCGACACCAGCACGCCCGACCCCTTCTCCGGAATCGAGAGAACTCCCGACGCTTCACGCTCGCCGCCCGAGGCGGAATCCGGGCGCGAAGCGGCGTCCACGGCGATGGCGCCGGAGGTGCCGGAACCTCCGGGTGCCCCTCCGCCGCGCCGCCGGCGGTCCTCGTCTACGTCGTCGTGATTTGTGGGGTCCGCCGCCCGCGGAATTCCCAGGGTTTTCCTGATCTCATCCACCCTCGACTGGATTGGCTCCGCGCGCGCAGAAACCGGCGGATGCCGGGCGAAGCCAGCGGGCATCTTAGCATGGAAAGCCGAAAAGCAATGCAAGGTCGAGCGGCGGCCCTTTCCGGCGCGCCGGCAGCGACTTGACTGTGGAATCGAGACCCATCGTTTAGCGTCCCCTGCGTCCGGCGAAGGCCGGGCGGAAAGAGAGGTATCCCATGAAACGCTGGACTCCGTTCCTCCTGATGATCGCCATCCCGGCGGCGGCCGCGCTCGCCGAAGCGGGCCACGACTGTCCGCTCGCCGGCACGGCGGAAGCGGACGCGCCTCACGACTGTCCCCCTGGCCGCCGGGACGGCGCACTCGGCGGGACACGACCACGCCGGAGACGTCGCGAGGCGCGGGGAGGAGGGGATGGGGTTCTCCCAGGAGCGGACGACGCATCATTTCTTCCTCACGTCCGACGGCGGATCGATCGAAGTGACCGCCAAGGTCGCCGCCGACACGGCCAGCCGGGATCAGATTCGGATCCACCTCGCGCACATCCGGGAGATGTTCGCCGCGGGTGACTTCTCGGTTCCGATGTTCGTGCACGACACGGTCCCCCGGCGTTTCGACGATGAAACGCCGCGCGGGGCCATCCGGTACTCCGACGAGGAGATCGCGGGAGGCGGACGCGTGCGGATCTCGACGACGGATGCCGATGCACGCGACGCGATCCACGACTTCCTGCGGTTCCAGATCCAGGAGCACCGGACGGGCGATCCCGTCGCGCTCCGCTGACGCGGGGCGGCGGAAATCGGTAGAGTTCGGAGGATGAAGGCCGAGGCAGGCGCCGAGTTCCTCTCCGGAGAGCTGGCGGCGCGCGCGGGGTGAGCAAGGACACCCTTCGTTTCTACGAGCGGCGCCGGCTGCTCCCGCGCCCGCGCCGGTCGAGCAACGGGTACCGCCGGTATCCTGCGTCGGCGCTGGGCCGGGTGCGGATGATCCAGGGCCGCCCTCTCGATCGGATTCACGGTCGACGAGCTCTCCTCGATCCCGGCTGTTCGAGAGGCCGGGGGAACGCCCTGCCGGCAGGTACGGAGTCTCGCGGGGGAGAAGCTTCGAGCGGCTGGGCGGCGAGATCGCGGCCCCTCACCCGGTTTCACGCCGACCTCGAACGGGTGCTCGCCGACTGGGATCGTCGCCTCGAGGTCGCCCACGGACGCCGCGCCGGACTTCTCGAGGCGCTGGCGGGAATCGATCCCGCGGTCGCGGGCAACCGAAGGCGCAAATCCCCGCCGTCAGGGGATCGGGTCGCGGTCCGGAGAACGTGAGGATGCTCGAGCGGCGGGATGATCGGGTGAGTCCGGCGAACGCCGCCGATCCCCTCTCGCGAGGCTCAGAGCGAATCGGCCTCGCGACGAAATTCCTCCGCCATTCCCGGAGTGGCGGTGGGATTCGGCGACCGCCGCGCCCTCGAGGAAGACGGCCTTGGCCTCCGCCGCCCGGTCGAGACGCGCGAGCGCGTGCCCCAGGAGGCGATACGCGGCGCCCCCGTCGCGCGCCAGCGCGAGGTATTCACGCCCCGTCGCGACGACACGCTCCCATTGCTCCTGCTTGAAGAAGTTCGTTGACGATCATGTAGAGCGTGAGCGGATTGTCGGGCTGGGAAGCCCTCAGCTTCTCGAGCTGCTCCAACCGTTCCGATGACACGATCGCATCGTACCAGTCGACGAGGCCTCGCGGCCGGGTCCCGGGCCTTCCCCGCCATCCGCCGCCGTCGGAGTGCCGTGGAGAAATGGGCGGGATTCATCCTGGGAGCCTTCCTCGTCTTTCTGTTCGGGACGTCCCTGGCCCGGGTCGAGGGCGGGACATGAGCTCGATGGACATGCCTCCGGCGAATACCTCGGTCGAACCCGAAACCGGGGATACCGGAAGACGTCAATCCCGATCCCATGGCGAGGATGGTCGAAATGGGGCCGATGGATCACTGGATGACGATGGCCCATGGATACGCATTCTTCAACGCCAACCGGCAGGGCGGGCCCTCCGGCGGGCGGGAGTTCGAGTCGCAGAACCACCTCATGACGATGGCGATGCGGAGCTGGGCCGGCGGCAAGCTTTCGTCCAGGGCACCTTCACGCTGGAACCCGCGACGATCCCGCCGGAAGGATCGCGCGAGCTCTTCCAGCGCGGCGAGACGTACGACGGCGTGCTGCTCATCGACCGGCAACACCCACACGACTCTCTTCGTCGAGCTCGCGGCGGCGTGGGAAAAGCCCGCCGGCGGGGCGCGGAACTTCGCTTCTACCTGGCTCCGATCGGCGAGCCCGCTCTCGGCCCGGTCTCGTATCCCCACCGGTCTCTCGGCCTCCGAGAACCCGACGGCTCCGCTCGCCCATCACAACCAGGACTCGACGCACATCGCAGCGGACGTGGTGACGGCTGGATGGAAACTACGCGATTTTCGAGATCGAGGGCTCCGTCTTCCACGGCCGCGAGCCCGACGAGAACCGCTGGGACATCGATCAGGAAAGATCGACTCGTACTCGGGCAGACTCTGATTCGCCCTACGCCGGAGCTCGCGTTTCAGCTCTCTTCCGGGCACCTCGAGCACCCCGAGGCGATCGAGGAAGGAAACCAGACGCGGTCGACTGCATCTCTCGGCTATCAGAAAGCGCTGCCGGGAGGATTCATCGCGGCGACGCTGATCGCCGGAAGGAATCGGACACCGGACGGCCCCGAGTGGGGAAACCTTCTCGAGTGGACCTGGAAATTCGCCGGGGCGAATTTCATCTACGGCCGGATCGAGTCGGTCGACCGGGATCTGTTCGAGCTGACCTCCAAGCGCCAGCGGCCGCCGGGCGTGCCCCCCGACCGCACGAACGTGCAATCGTTGACGCTCGGCTACGTGCGCGACGTGCGTCTCTTCTCGGGAGCCGAGACGGGTCTCGGCCTCGACGGCACGGACCTACCGGTTCACGAGCCGTTTGGACCCTGTCTACGGCGCGCATCCCGTGTCGGCGCACGTGTTTCTCCGGTTGCGATTCGGTTCGGACAACCATGCTCACGGGGCGCATGAGAGGGCACGAATGATTCAAACGCCTCAACAAGAGCACCGGGTTCGGGATTAAGATGCGAATCGTGCTGAAGCGGGCCGCCGTCATCGCGCTCGGATTGGCCGTCCTATCGGCCTCCGGGATGCCGCTCCGGCTTCCGTGCTGTTCGCTGCGGAAGCTGGAAGCGACCGCGATCCAGTCGGATTGCTGCCCGATTCCCGGCTGCACTCTCGCCGAGAAGCAGGGCGCGGCGCCCGCATCCTCCGAGAGGCTTCGGGCCTTCCCGATCCGATGCTCGTCGCCCCCGTTCTGCTCGGGGGTCGGCGCCGATTCCCGCAGCCCTTCCCGACGCCCGAGCCTCGCTCTCTTTCGACTTCGCCTCCCCGCGGGCGGCCCCCGTCTCTCTCCCTCCCCTCTCCGTCTACCGGATCTGATCCTCCCGCCTCTCGCGGCCCGCGGGCGTCCGCCCGCATTCGTTCGCCGTCTCTCGGAAGGAGCTCGTATGCGATTTTCCCTGCATCTTCGGAGCTTTGATCCTGAATGCCGTTTCGGTTCCGGCGCAACCCGCCGGCGACTGGCGCGCCCGGCTCGCTGAGGCGATCCGGATCGCGACGTCGGCGAACCCGGAGCTCGCCCGAATGGACGCGGAGGTCCGAGCGGCAGACGCTCGCGTGCGCCAGGCCGGTGCGTTCCCCGACCCCGAGCTCTCGCTCGGGGCGATGAACGTGCCCGTCAACAATTTCTCCTTCACCGATGACGACATGACGATGAAGACGATCGGCCTGTCGCGAGGAACTTCCCCCGCCGGTCCCGCGACGCTTCGCGGCCGCCGCGAAGGCCGGCGCGGAGGCGATCGCCCGGGACACATGCATCACGTGGACGAGGTGGCGGCGCGGACGGCACAGGAGTTCTTCGATCTCGCGGCCCTCGACGCCCGGCTTGCGACGGCGCGGGAGACGCGGTCGCTGCTCGAGGATGACGCTCGGGCCGCCGAGGAGCGGTACCGCGTCGGACGGGGCCGCAGGCCGATCGACGCTGCTGCGCGAGCCTGGAGAAGACCCGGCTCGTGCGGGAGATCGTCTCGATGGAAGGCGACCGCCGCGCCACCCAGAGCCGCTTTCAACGCCCTTCTCGTCCGAGCGGCGGACACCGAGGAGCCGCCGATCACGCTGGTCGATCCCGACGAGTCGGCGCTCGGATGCGGCCGTGTTCCTCTCCCGGGCCTTGTCCGAGAGTCCGGTGCTGCGTCATTACGACGCCGAGATCGACCGCGCGGAGCAAGAGGCACATCGCGCCCGCCTGGATCGACGGCCGATGTGGACGGTCTCGGCCTCGTACGGGCAGCGGGAGCAACGGGACGACATGGTCTCGGCAATGGTGGAGGTGTCGCTGCCGTGGCTCCATCCTTCCCGCCTCGCGGCTCGCGCGGCCGAAGCGGATGCGATGCTCTCGGCCGCGAAGGCGGAGCGCGCGGATGCCGAATACCGTCTGCGCGCCGGCGTCGAGGCCGCCCTCGCGCGGCTTTCGAGCGACGTGCGCCAGGCGCATCTCTACCGGGAAACGATCCTTCCGGAGGCGGAGATGAACGAGCGCGCCTCGCGCGAGGCGTACTCCGTCGGCGCGATCGATTTCGCGACCCTCGTCGCGGCGTCGAGGGACCTCTTCGCGCCTTCCGGCTCCGAGTACGCCGACCGTCTTCTCGGCGATCGGACGCGACCGGGCTGACCTTCAGATGGCCTCCGGACTTCCCTTCTTCCCGGAACGCGCGGGCCAGGAGCACGACCATGAATCGAAATAGCCGAATCGCCGCTTTCGCCGGCGGGGGCGCCGTCCTGCTCGTGCTGGGATATCTCGCCGGGCACCTGCGGCAATCCTCGGTGCCCGAGCCGGCGGTCCAGTGCGCGCAGCCCGTGCCCCTGAACGAAGAGTCATGTACTGGTACGACCCGATGAAGCCGGAGGTGCACTTCGACCATCCCGGCCAGTCGCCGTTCATGGACATGAAGCTCCTCCCGAAGTACGCGGACGAAGGGACGGCCGGGCCCGTCGTGCCCCGGCTACGCGCCGGTCACGATTCCACCCGGGCGTCTTCAGCAGATCGGCGTGACCACCGAAGCGGCAGCGCTCCGATCCATCGCCGGCACCTTCACCACGAACGGCACCGTGGTGGAGGACGAGTCGCTGCGGTTCGACGTCAACGTCAAGGTCGCCGGCTGGGTTCGGAAGCTCCGTGTCGAGCGCACGGGAGACCGCGTCCGGCGGGGGGATCCGCTTCTCACCGTCTACAGCCCGGATCTGGTCGCCACGGAGAGGGAACTGGTGCTCGCGCTCGAGAACGAGCGCCGCCTCGCCGGGTCCGGGAACGCGGAAGCCGCGCGCGACGCCGCGCGCCTGACCGCCGCCTCGAAGGATCGCCTGCGGCTCTGGGACGTCCCGGACGCCGAGATCGAGCGCATCGCATCGGACGGGCGAAGTGCGGGCGAGATCCCGATCGTGGTCTCCTGCGACCGGCACCGTGCTCGCGAAGAACGTGGTCGAAGGGATGGCGATTTCCCCGGGATGAATCTCTACTGCCATCGCCGACCTCTCCCGAAGTCTGGATCATGGCCGACGTCTACGCCCCCGAGCTCCCCGTGGTTCGCCGCGGGGATGCCGCCGACATTTCCCTCTGTCCTTGCCGGGGCGGCGCCTGAGGGGCGAGTCGACCTCTCTATCCGACCGTCAACGCCGAGACGCGGACCGCCCGCGTGCGGATCGTCGTGAACAATCCTTCCGGGAAGATCCGGCCGGGGGATGTACGCGACCGTCGCGATCCACGGCGCGTCGCGGGAGGCGCTCGCCGTCCCGCGGACGGCGGTGATCAGCCACGGGCAAACGATCGATCGCGTTCGTCGAGACGTCGCCGGGCCGCTTCGAGCCGCGCGAGCTTGCGGTCGGCGAGCGGACGCCCGATTTCGTCGAGGTTCGCGGGGGATTGCGCGCCGGAGAGCGCGTCGTCACATCCGCAGACTTCCTGATCGATTCGGAGTCGCGGATCGGCGCGGTCGGAACCCCGCCTCCCGGCGCGGCCGGTCAGCCCCGGCAGCCGCCCCGGGCGACGCCTCCCCGGTCCCCGGAGGAACGGCCATGATCGAGCGCCTCATCGCGGCCTGCGTCCGGAACAAGTTCCTCACGGTTGTCACCGTGGCAGCGCTTCTGGCCGCCGGCCTCTGAGCATGAAACGGATTCCTTTCGACGCTCTTCCCGATCTCTCCGACGTTCAGGTGATCGTGTACACGAACTGGGAGGGTCAGAGCCCCGACCTGATCGAGGACCAGGTCACGTACCCGGATCGTCTCCGCGCTCATCTCGGCGCCCCAGCGTGAAGACCGTGCGAGGCTATTCCTATCTTCGGGTTACTCCTACGTCTACGTCATCTTCCAGGACGGCACCGATCTCTACTGGGCCGCAGCCGCGTGCTCGAGATACTTTGAACGGACTTCAGCGGGCAGCTTCCTGAGGGGGCCAACCCGAATCTGGGCCCGGACGCGACCGGCGTCGGCTGGGGCTTCCAGTACGTCCTCGGTCGACCGGAGCAGGAAACACTCGCTGGCCGACCTCCGGGCTTTCCAGGACTGGGACCTCTCCTACTGGCTGCGGGCGGTGCCGGGCGTGGCGGAGGTGGCGTCGGCCGGCGGATTCCAGAAGCAGTACCAGATCGACGTCGACCCGGTCCGACTCGCCGCGTACGGGATCGGCTTGCCCGGAAGTGCTGAGCGCCGTCGAAGTGTCCAACGGCGACGTCGGAGGACGGGTCGTCGAGTGGAACGGCCGGGAATACATGGTCCGCGGGCGGGGCTACCTGGCCGGTCTGGATGACCTTCGGAAGATCGCGCTGAAAGCGAAGTCGGGGCACGCCGGTCTGTACCTCGCGGACGTGGCGACGATCCACTTCGGACCGGAGATGCGCCGCGGCGCCTGATCGACTGGAACGGAGAGGGGAAGCCGTCGGCGGCGTCGTCGTGGTGCGCGCGGGCGAGAACGTCGCGAGCGTGATCGACGCGGTCAAGTCGAAGATGCGTCGGAGCTGGCGCCGTCGTTCCCGCCGGGCGTGGAGCTCGAAGTCGCCTACGACCGCAGCGACCTCATTCGGCGCGCCGTGGCCACGCTCGAAGCGGACGCTGGTCGAGGAGGTCATCGTCGTCGCGTTCGTGATCCTGATCTTCCTCTTCCACTTCCGCTCGGCGCTCGTGCCGATCACGATCCTTCCCGTCGCGATCGCCGTCTCGTTCCTGCCGATGGCGCCTCCTGCGGGTCTCGTCGAACATCATGTCGCTCGGCGGATCTGGCGCTGGCGATCGGTGTGCTCGTCGATGCGTCGATCGTGATGGTGGAGAACGCGCACCGGCACCTGGCGGCCGCTGGCGATCGCTCGCAGCCGGCGGCGCGCGAGCGAGCGATCGTCGCGCCTCGGCATGCAGGTCGGGCGTCCGATCTTCTTCTCGCTCGTCATCATCGTCGTCTCGTTCCTCCCGGTCTTCCTCCTGACCGGCGAGGAAGGGCAGATGCTTCCACCCGCTCGCCTTCACGAAGACGTTCGCGATCGCCGCGGCGTCGCTCCTTTCGGTCACTGCTCGTGCCGGTTCTGATGGCTGCGTGGATGCGCGGCATGAAACGTCCGAGGACGAGAATCCGGCCGCGCCCTCTGACGCGGCGCCTGTACGCGCCTGTCCTGCGGCGGGCGCTCCGGTTCCCGAAGACGACGCTGGCGATCAACTTCCTTCTGATCCCCGCGGTCATTCCGCTTGGCGCTCTCGCTCGGACCGAGTTCATGCCCCAGCTCCGGGAAGGCTCGATCATGTACATGCCGACCGGCCTTCCGATGATGGCGGTCGAGCAGGCGCGCGACGTGCTCGTGAAGACGCGACGGCATCCTGCGAGAGTTCCCCGAGGTCGCAGTCGGTCCTCGGCAAGGCGGGAAAATTCGAATCCTCGACCGATCCTGCGCCCGATCGAGATGTTCGAGACCACGATCGTCCTGAAACCGCGTGACTGGTGGCCACGGACTTTCCACGCCGCTGGTACTTCGAAGTGGCCCGGAATGGATCAAGCCTCTCCTGCGCCCGATCTGGCCCGGAAGCAGGTCTCGAGCACGCAGGAGGAGCTGATCGCGAGTCCATGAACGCGAGGCTCCAGGTGCCTGGCATGCGCGGTGGCCTGGACGCAGCCGATCCGAAACCGGCTGGACATGCTGGCGACAGGCGTGCGCACGCCCGTGGGAGTCAAGGTTTACGGCGCCGACTATCCCGACGATCGAGCGGGTGAGCCTCGAAATCGAGTCGAGCGCCTCAAGGATCTGCCCGAGGCGCGAAGCGTGTACGCCGAGAGGAACGACCGGAGGCTCCTATCTCGATTTCACGGTCGATCGGGTGCCGCGGCGCGGTACGGGCTCTCGGTGATGGACGTGGAGCGGACGCTCGAGGCGGCCGATGGGCGGCAAGATGGCGACCACCACCGTCGAGGGGCGCCGGAGGTTCTCGGTCCTCGTCCGCTACGCCCGCGACTACCCGGAGCTGATCTCGACGACGCTGAAGCGCGTCCTCGTCATGACACCTTCCGGCGCCTCCGGTTCCGATCGGGCGAGCTGGCACGGATCCGCTTTCGATACCGGTCCGCCGATGTACCGGGACGAGAACGGCCGGCTGACGTCGGTTGTCTACGTCGACACCGCCTCACGCGATCTCCTCGGTTTCGTCCGGTCGGCGCAGGTTCGCGTCCGAGACCGCGTCGCGCCCCTCCGGGGACGACCCTCGAATGGACCGGCCAGTACGAGTTCCAGGTGCACGCGCGGCGTACTCTTCAGCTCGTGCTTCCGGTCGTGCTCGCCGCGATCTTCTTCCTGCTGACGGCGGCGTTCCGCTCGACGTCGGAGGCGGCGATCGTGATGTTGTCGGTGGTCTACGCCATGACGGGAGGCGTCATCCTCCAGTGGCTTCTCGGCTACAGCTTCTCGGTCGCCGTTTGGATCGGCTACATCGCGCTCTACGGCGTGGCGGTCGAGACGGGCGTCGTGATGGTCGATCTACCTCCACGAGGCGCTCGACCGCCGGCTTTGCCGACGGGCCGCTCGGACGCGAGGACATCCGGGCCGCGACGGAGGAGGGCTCGGTGCTCCGCCTGCGCCCGAAGCTGATGACGGTCTCGGCGGCGATCCCTATCGCTCGCGCCCCTTTCTGGTCCTCCGGGACGGGAACCGAGGTCATGCGGCCGATCGCGGCCCCGATCGTCGGCGGAATGATCACCGTCGACGATCCACGTGCTCGTCGTCACTCCGGTGATTTTCTTCCTGATGAAGGAGCGCGCGCGCCGGCGGGAAGGCTCCGGATGTCGGAAATGAGAGGCGCTGATTAGCGGCCGCCCTTCATCCGCGGATCTTGTACAGGAGCGCCGCGATCGTGCAGAGGATGAGGACGAGCGAGAGAGGAGTCCCCGCTGGCGGTAATCCCGCTCCGCCATCGCCTTGTGGCCGGCTGCCTCGGCGGCCCTGGCCACCGCAAGCCCTTCGTCCGCGTCCTTTCGGACGGCCGCGAGCTGGAGCAGCGTGGACGTCCGTGCGAGCCTTCGTGAGCGCTTCTTCGGCAGTCGTGAGGTCGAACTTCTGCCGGGACACTTCCATCCCGGCTTCGGAAGCCGTATCGAGGATCCGATGAGCCGCCTCGATACGGTCGTCGTCAGCGCCACGAGGTCCTTGTGCATGGCGGCCGTGGCGACGTCGCAGCGGTCTCCTCTTTCGTGGCAGGAGCCGCATTTTCCCGTCGGTCCGGTTCCGAGGAAGTCCTCCGTGGGCTTCCTCGATGCCGTGGTTTCCGTGGCAAGTCACGCAGCCCGGGAGACCCATGTCCGCGAATGCCCGCGAATGCGCGCTCTCCCTTGAACTTCTCCGCGAAACGGAATGGCACGTTCCGCAGACGTTGGCGACGGAGGAGACTGCCGGGGTGTGGCGCCGTGGTTGCCGTGGCAGGAATTGCACGTGGGGGCCGAAAGGTCCCCCTTCTCGAACATCGCCTTCGCGTGGACGCTCTGCATGTACTTCGCGTAAAGCGTCCGAGGGGAGGTGGTAGGAGGCCATCAAGCGGCGGCGTCGCCGTGGCAGGTATTGCAGGTCTTGGCGATCCGGGTGGGATAGACGGGCGAACGGGAGTCCTTGATCGGGAGGATCCCATGTGCGCCGTGACAGCTCGCGCATTCGGCCACGTTCGTGGTCTCCCTGGGCCAGCATCTGCCCGTGTCTTGCTCGTCTTGTATTCGGAGAGCTCGTCGACGCGGAGCGACGGGTTGAACTGCTTCATCAGGCCGCGTCGCTGTGGCATTTTCGCGCAGACCGCCGGGATCTGCTGATGAGTCGGCTTGCCGATGAAGCCCTTCTTGCGTCGTGCGCCGCGTCCATGTCGCTCCTGCGTCGGGTCGCCGCCATGGCAGTTCGCGCAGGTAAACCCGGCTTTCGCATGGACGTCTTCCTTCTGGAAGAACTTTGGCCGGCGGCGTGACGGTCGCGTCGTCGAGCGAGATATGGCACTCCATGCATTTTGCTGACCGGAGCCGGGGCGAAGGGGCGCAGCCAGTCGGCGCGCCGGAGCGCCGGACGCGAGGAGAGCGATCGGAGCCGCCAGGGCGAGCGCCGCGGCGGTCTTCGAGAGGAATCTCAACGACGTTCCTGCTCCGGCCTGCGGCAGCAGCGCCAGCACCGTGAGGACGAGCGCCGCGAGGAGCATGAGCACGCCGATCCGGTTCCACCAGGGAGAGAGCGCCCCTCGACCGCCTTCCGGTCGAGAAACGGAACGAGCAGGACGACGAGCCCGATCACGCCGAATCCGACGATTCCGAAGAGCTCGCCCGGAATGCCGGCGATCGTGGCGGGGAAGTACTTGAGCGCCTGGAACATCGACAGGAGATCACCATTCGGGACGAATACCGGCCGGCGCCGAAGCGAAGGGATCCGGCTTTCTCTGCCGAGCTCCCACGGAAAGAAGACGCACAGAACGGCGAGCGAAGCGACGGCAATGAGCCATCCGACCATGTCGCGCAGGAGGAAGTCGGGGAAGAACTTCATGGTGCGTCGGGGCGCCTTCGCGTTCGATCTTGGGGGCACGCTCATGCCGTGCAGCTGGACTAGGTAGAGGTGGACTCCGAGCAGGATGGTCGCCGTCGCCGGCAGGATCGCGACGTGGATGCCGTAGAAGCGCGAGAGCGTCGCTCCGGTGACGTCGGAGCCGCCCGCGAAGAATTCGCGAGAGGAGCGGCCCGATCCATGGGATCTGCGCCGGAACGTCCGTTCCCGACTTTGGTGGCGAAGTACGACGAGAGTGTTCCACGGAAGGAGGTAGCCCGGAGAACCCGAACGCGAACGCCAGGAAGAGAAGGAAAGTGCCCGAGAGCCAGGTGAACTGGCGGGGCGGGCGGTAGGCCTTCTCGGAAGAACGCGGAGAGGAAATGAAGGATCACCACGCCGACGAAGATGTTCGCGCCCCAGGAGTGGATCGAGCGGGATCAGCCAGCCGAAAGGCACCTCCGCCATGCATGTACTGCACGCTCTCGTAGGACTCTGAAGCGCTCTGGCCGGTAGTAGAGGAGGAGAAGGATGCCGGTCGCCGCCTGGATGAGGAAGAGGAAGAGCGCCATTCCGCCCAGGTAATAGAAGACCATCGAACGGTGGATCGGGACGTCCTTCTTCGCGGCGAAATGCCGCACGTTCTCCCAGCCGAAGGCGTCGAGCGCGCGCTGCCGGAAGCCGGGCGGAGTTTCAGGTGCTTTCGGACAACGATCTTGTCTCCCCGGATATTGATCTCGAGCGGCATCAGAGGACGCGGCGGGGGCCCGGAAACGTTCGCGCCGTCGAGGTTGTAAACGCCGTTGTGGCAGGCGCACCAGATGTCGGAGCGGTCCTTGCGGTACTGCACGGTGCAGTTCAGATGCGGTGCAGACGGCCGTGAGCGCCTTGAGCTCGCCGGACAAGGGTCCGAAGAACGAGAACCGGTTTACCGCCGAACGGCACGATGCGCCCCGAATTCGAGAGCAGCAATACGTAACTGAACGAAGTACAA
>ERZ1370068.10865-contig-9525_pt1 | contig 39069 bp, 53 predicted proteins | sample MGYA00561227_ERZ1370068 | MGnify/ENA primary metagenome ERZ1370068 (study PRJEB38410, sample SAMEA6850437) | metagenome | study: Metagenomic assessment of the ecological functions of the soil: analysis of the soil microbiota associated with the...
AAGTACTTCGTTCAGTTACGTATTACTTCCACGTATCGGCTGGGCTTCGGCGATGGCTGCGCGACCGGCGCGCGGCACTGACCAGAAGGATGCGGCGCGCTTCAGCTGCCGACGGCAACTATCGCACCGGCTGGCAGGGACGGCGTCGCCCAGTGCAAGAAGAAATGAGCGTCGAACGACGTGTCAACGCGGATGACGCGGTGTGAGCCCGCAGTTGAGGAGTCCTCAGCGTCGCAGTTTCGTCGACGTGCGCGGCCTTCGCTACCACGTGCGACGTGGGGCGATCCGCGGCGCGCGCAAGCTCGTCCTGCTGCACGGCTGGATGGACGTGTCGCGCGTCGTTCCAGTTCCTCGTCGACGCGCTCGCGTCCGAATGGCACGTGCTGGCGCCCGACTGGCGCGGCTTCGGCCTGAGCGAATGGCCGCGCGACGGCTACTGGTTCGCCGATTACGTGGCCGACCTCGACGGACTGGTGCGTGCGCTTGCGCCGAGACGATGCCGTGGACATCGCCGGCCACAGTCTCGGTGGCAACGTCGCGCTGCATGTACGCCGGCGTGCGGCCGGGACGCGTCGCGCAACGTCGTGTCGCTCGACGGCTTCGGCATTCCCGGCGAGGGACCGCGAGGTCGCGCCGGCGAAGTTCGCGACATGGCTGGACGCGCTGAGCGACGCCGCTGCGCTGGCGCCGTATCGCGAGCCTGCGCCGCCGTCGCGGATCGCCTGCAGAAGAACAATCCGCCGGCTGCCGCGCGACAAGGCGCGAGTTCCTGGCCGCGCATTGGGCCGAACGCTGCTGCCGGATGGCACGGCACGCCTGCGCGTCCGATCCGCGCCACAAGCTTCCGTTTCCGACGTGTCTACCGGCTGGAGGAAGTCTTCGCGATCTGGCGCAACGATCGCGGCGCCCGCGCTGTGGGTCGCGGCGGACGACTCGTTCGATCCCGCGATGGCTCGCGCACGGTGGCGGCGATCCGGACGGCCGAGATCGCGCGCCGCATGGCGCACGTTCCCGGCGCACGCTGGTGACGATCGGCGACGCCGGGCACATGCTGCATCACGACCAGCCGGAAGCGGTCGCGCGCGCGCTCGAGTCGTTCCTCGCGCTGATGGCGCGACGGCCTTCCGGTGCAGTCGCGGCGCGGCGCGTACGCGGCGCTCGCGCTGCTCACGCTGATCTGGGGCAGCAACTGGGTCGTGCATGAAGCTCGCGCTGCAGTCGCGCGCGACCCGGTCGTCTTCAACGTGCAGCGGACGTGGCTCGCAACGCTCGGTCCTGTTCGCCGTGCTCGTTCTGGCGGCGGGGTCCGCTGCTGCCCGAGTCGTGGATCGCGGTCATCGTGACCGGCATTTTCCAGACGACGATCAATTTCGGCTCGACGACGATGGCGGTCGCCGGCGGCGGCGCCGGACGCGCGTCGGTGCTGGTGTTCACCGATGCCGTTCTGGACGCTGCTGTTCGCGTGGCCGGTGCCTGCACGAGCGCGTGCAAGGCCTACCAGTGGCTCGCGGTCGCGCTGCGCGCTGGCCGGCATGGTGCTGCTGGTCGAGCCGTGGCAATGGCACGGCGAACTCGCGCCGAAGCTGTGGGCCGTGCTGTCGGGTCTCGGCTGGGCGGCCGGCACGGTCGCCACCAAGTATTTCCAGCGCGATCATCGCTTCGACGCGCTCAACTTCATCGCGTGGCAGATGCTGCGTCGGCGTGCTGCCGCTGACGCTGCTGCCGTTCGCTGTTCGACCTGCCGGCGACGCAATGGAGCGTCACGTCATGTGCTCCTGTTGCTCAGGTCGGCGCTGGTATCGACGGCGCTGCTGGATTCCCTGCTGTGGATTGCAGGTGCTGCGCTGGCTGCCGGCCGGTACCGCGTCGCTCAACATGTTCGCGATTCCGGTGATCGCGCTGCTGTCGTCGATGGCCGTTTTCGGCGAGCGCCTCACGCGCAACGAGTGGATCGGCATCGGCTGCATCGGCGCCGGGCCTCGCGATCATCTCCGTCGATGCGCTGGTCGCCAGGGCCGGCGCGGGCACCGGTGGTGACCGATCCGACGCCGCTCGAAGGCGGCTAGGCACGCGTTTGCCTCGCCGCCTGCGGCCTCAGCTACTCTTCGGCCTTCGCCCAAGTTTCGATCCGCCCTTCGTGCAGCCCCATCAGCTCGTGTGCTCTGCTGCGTGTTGCGCGTGCATCCTGCTCGCTGCCGGCTGCGCAACCGTCGGTGCACCCTCTGCGAGTGCCATGAATCCTTCCACGCCGAAGTTCCCGATCGCCGTCGTCGCGCCAGCCATACGGTTTCCTCGCCAAATGGCGACCGCGTCGACGAGTATTACTGGCTGCGCGACGATACGCGCAAGGACCCTGACGTCATCGCTTATCTCGAAGCCGAGAACGCCTACAAGAAGGCGATGCTTGCGCACGTGGCGACGCTCGAGGACAAGATCTACGACGAGATCGTCGCGCGCATCAAGCAGGACGATGCCAGCGTGCCCTTACCGCAAACGCGGCTACTGGTATTTCAACCGGTTCGAGATCGGGAAGGAGTACCCGATCTACGCGCGCAAGGCCGGCACGCTCGAGGCGCCCGAGCAGTTGATGCTCGACGTCAACGTGCTTGCCCAGGGTTTCGAATTCTATGCGGTCGGTGCGCGGGAAGTCAGCCCGGACAACCGCATCCTGGCTTACGCCGAGGACAACGTCGGCCGCCGCCAGTGGTCGATTCCGCTTCCAAGGACCTCGCAACCGGAACGACGCTCGCCAGACCGCATCGTGAATGTCGATTCGTCGATCGCCTGGGCGGCGGACAGCCGCACGGTGCTCTACGTCGAGAAGCATCCGGAGACGCTGCTTGCGGTACAAGGTCCGCGCAAGCATGTCATCAGGCACGGATCCCAAGGATGACGCCGTGGTCTACGAGCAGGACGACAGCGAGTTTCTACACGGCGTTGGCAACACCAAGGACGGGAAGTACGTCCGTCATCGAGGCGCGAGCAGCACGCTGGCAAGCGAGCTGCGCTATGCGGAGGCTGCCGATCCCTGCGCAATTCACGGTCCTGCTGCCGCGCGAGCGCGACCATCTCTACGATGCCGAGCACCTCAACGGCCGCTGGATCATCCGCACGAACTGGAAGCGCGCCGAACTTCCGCCTGATGGATGTCGAGGTGGGGCGAGGAATCCGACCGCGGGAACTGGCGCGAAATACTGCCGCACCGCGACGACGCGTTCATCCACGGCTTCGACGTGCTTCAACGGCTTCCTGGCGATCAGCGAACGCTCCGGGCGGTCTGCGCAAGATTCGCATCAAGCCCCTTGGCGGCGGCGACGATTATCTTCATCTCATCCGATGAGGCCGCCTACACAGCGGGGCTGGGACAGAACGCCGAACTCGACACCGAGTTGGTGCGCTACACCTATACGTCACCTGACCACGCCGAATTCGACGTACGATTACAACGTCCGTACCGGGAGCGAAGACGCTGCTGAAGCGCGAGCCGGTGCTGGGCGACTTCGATCCCGCCAACTACGTCACCGAATTCGCTCTGGGCGCCCGCGCGCGACGGCAGGAAGGTGCCGGTGTCGCTCGTCTATCGCAAGGGCAGCGCAGCGCGATGGCAGCTCGCCGATGCTGCAGATCGGCTACGGCGCCTACGGCTGCGTCGTACTGACCCGCGTTTCTCCATCGCGCGCCTGTCGCTGCTCGATCGCGGCTTCGTCGTATGCGATCGCGCATGTCCGCGGCGGACAGGAGCTGGGCCGTCGCTGGTACGACGACGGCCAGCTGCTCAACAAGAAGAACACGTTCACGGATTTCATCGACGCTACACGACTACCTGGTAGCGGAAGGCTACGCGGATCCCAAAGCGCGTGTTCGCCATCGGGCGGCAGCGCCGGCGGGCTGTTGATGGGCGCGATCGCCAACATGGCTCCCGGCGACTACAGCGGGCATCGTCGGCGGCGTGCCGTTCGTCGACGCGGTGACGACGATGCTCGACGAGAGCATTCCGCTGACCACGAACGAGTTCGACGAGTGGGGCAATCCGAAGGAGAAGAAGTACTACGACTACATGCTGTCGTACTCGCCCTACGACAACGTCGCGCGCGCAGGACTATCCGGCGATGCTCGTCACGACCGGGCTTGTGGGACAGCCAGGTGCAGTACTTCGAGCCCGCCAAGTGGGTCGCCCGATTGCGCGCGCGCAAGACCGATTCGAATCCGCTGCTGTTCCGCACGACGATGGAAGCGGGCCACGGCGGCAAAGTCCGGGCGCTTCCAGCAATTCCGGGAAATCGCGGAGAGAATATTCGTTCGTGCTCGACCAGGCTGGGGATTGCAAAGTGAGGCGAAGTGAGACGGCGAGGATTCGCTCAGGATGTCGCTTGCCTCGCCCATCTGCGACTGCAGATAGTTTTCGAGACCGACCTTGCGCGATCAGGCCGATCTGCGTCTCGAGGAAGTCGATGTGCTCCTCCTCGGACTCGAGGATGGCCTCGAACAGTTCGCGGCTGACATGTAGTCGCCGGCCTTCTCGCAGTGAGCGATCGCCGCCTTCAGCACCGGATGCGCGGCGCGCTCGAGCTTCAGGTCGCATGCCAGCGCTTCCGGCACGCTCTCGCCGATCAGCAGCTTGTTCAGGTCCTGCAGGTTGGGCAGGCCCTCGAGGAAGAGGATGCGCTCGATCAGCTTGTCGGCGTGCTTCATCTCGTCGATCGACTCGTGATACTCGTGCTCGCCGAGCTTCTCGAAGCCCCAGTTGCCGGAACATGCGCGCGTGCAGGAAATACTGGTTGATCGCGGTCAGCTCGTTGGTGAGCACCGTGTTCAGGTGCCGCAGGACTTCTTATCGCCTTTCATCGCCTGGTCTCCGGGAAACGTATTGCGCAAGCCGTGAATGATGGACCGCCGTGCGCGGGCGCGCAACGGCGAGGCGGAACTGGACGGGAGAGCTGGGGCGACGTAGTCGTCGCCGGCAGCCGGCGGACGCGCGCTCGGTCGGCCGAGCGACTCGGCCAGCACGCGCGCGCGCGCAGTCGGTGCAGCGGCCGCAGCACGTGGCCACGCCCGAGCGTGTGCCTGACAGGTCGCTCGAGCGAGCGCACGCCGAGCCTTACCGCGCCGCGGATTTCGCGGTCGGTGACGGCGTTGCAGACGCAGACGTATACGCGGCTGGCGGGCGTGGCGACGGATGGAGGTCGATGGGGCTATCTAACCCAAAATCCGCCTGAATGCAAATCATTCCCTATTTACATACTCAAAGCGATTTGCTATGGTCGTGCCATGAGTTCTGCCTCAATTCACCCCGGCTGGCTCCGTCCACCCGGTTTCCCGTTGCGCTTGCCGCCGCCCTGGCCTGCGTCGCGCGCGCCTCACGAATACCCCATCGGCAAGCCGCAGCTCAAGGCCGGGATGGAAATTGCCGCCGTCTACCTGCAGCCGGTGGTCGATGGATCCGCCGGGGATGATGCGCGACGCCAAGGTCGTCCGACGTCGCATCTCGAAGCGGACATCCAGGCGCACGGACGACAACGCCAACGGCTTTGCCGACGGCGTCGTGGATCCCGTACCTCGGCGTCAAATACGAGATCACGAAGCAAGGGGTCGGCGGACGTGATCTCCGGGCACGCTGCATGCCGATGGTGGCCAGCGACGGCCCGCACTACGGCGACAACGTAAAGCTCGCGGGACCCGGCAAGTACCGGCTGAAGCTGACGATCGAGCCGCCGGGCGCGGATCGCACATGCCCACTTTCGGCCGCCACGCGGACAAAGGAGACCGGTGTAGGACCCTGGTTCAAGCCTTTTTCCGTCGAATATGAATTTGCGTATGCCGGCGTCGGCAAAAAAGGTGGCTACTGATGTTTTTCGCCGCTCCATTCCACGACGATCGGACTTTAGAAAGCCACACCATGAAAGAATCGCCCTTTGCCTGTCCGTCGCCTTGTTCGCATTACCCGTCCTGGCCGAGGATCTCGCGGTGTTCCAGCTGGTCGCCAGGCGGCCGTTTCAACCGACGGTAATCGAGGTGCCCGCCGGAAAACGGTTCAAGCTCGAGATCAGCAACGAGGGCCCTGGCGCCGATCGAATTCGAAAGCCGCGACCTCAAGCAGGAAAAAGTGCTGGCGCCGGGTGCGCAAATCGTCGGTGGTGATCAACGCGCTCAAACCCGGCACCTACAAGTTCTTCGACGAATACCACCGCGAGGCCATCGCGCCGCAAGGCACGATCGTCGCCAAATGACGCGGTAACGGTACACGTCATGGGCAACGCACTGTTCATCATCTGGCGCGAATCTGCCGAGGCCATGCTGGTGGTAGGCATCCTGTATGCATGGCTCAGCAGCGTCAGCCGGACGCCGCGGTCGGCATGCGCTACCTGTGGGGCGGCGTCGGCCGCGGGCGTCGGGCTTGGCGATCGTTCTGCGCCGCGTCGATGCTCGGCATCGCGACCAGCGCTGCTCGGGCGATGGCGCTGCGAATACTTCCAGCTGGCGATGATGTTCGTCGCGTCGGGCCTTATCGTGCAGATGGTGTTCTGGATGCGCCGGCACGGACGCACGTTCAAGCAGGAACTCGAGCAGGACATGCAGCAGAATGCGCGCGCAGGCCAACTGGTGGGGCATGCTGGTCGTCGTCGCGCTGGCGGTGGGCCGCGAGGCGCGGAGACGGTGGTGTTTCTCGTACGGGCTCGGCGCCGAGCAGAACGAGCGTCGCGCAGTTCCTGCTGATCCTGGCGCTCGGCATCGCCGGCGGCTTCGCCACGTTCTGGCTGCTTGCAGCAAGGCGGCAAGCGTGCTGTCGTGGCGCGCGTTCTTCCGCGTCAGCGAGATCCTGCTGCTGCTGCTCGCCGGCGCGCTGATGGTCACCGGCATCGACAAGCTGATCGCGACTCGAATCGCTGCCTGCCGCTGCTCGACCCGCTGTGGGACACGTCGGCGCTGCTCGACGACTCGGGCAGCATCGGCGCGGACCTGCTCGCCGCGCTGACCGGGTATCGTGCGCGACCGGCGCTGCTTCCGGCTCATCTGCCTCGGCGAGCTACTGGATCCGTCGATCACGTGCTTTCTGCCGCGCTCCCGCGCTAGAATCGACGCGGCGAGCCGTCGCCCGCGTCGTGACTCGCTGTCTGAACTCGACGACCTCGCAGCAGTGGTCGGCACCGTGGCAGTTCGAGCGCCGCGCTTGCGGCCGCTCGGCGAATGGCTGCGCACACCGGCGGGTGATCCGCGCGTCGTGCAATGGAGCGGTCGTCGCCATCTACGCAGGTGCTGCTCGTTGGTACCGGCGTTGCTGCCGCTGCCGCCGGACGATGCGCGCGCGGTTCTAACAGCCTCACCGTCTTCGCGCAGTGGGCGTTCTGGGGCGTCGTGGTGGCCGTTCGTGATCCTGTCGATGCTCGTCGGCAGGGCGCAGCTGGTGCGGCGTGTTCTGCCCGGAGGGCACGCTGACCGAGGCTGCGAGCCGAGTTCGGACTGGGCCGCGCGGTGCCGCGCTGGATGAAGTGGGGCGGCTGGCCGTTCGTCGCGTTCGCGCTGACGACTGTCTTCGGGCAGCTTGTCAGCGTCTACCAGTATCCGACGGCGACGCTGCTCGTGCTGGGCGGATCGACGCTTGCCGCGATCGGTGTCGGTTTCGTCTATGGCCGCGGAAGCGCGTCTGGTGCCGCACCTGCTGCCCCGTGAACGGCGTATTCGCCGTGCTGTCGCGGCTGTCGCCGCTGCACTTCCGCGTCGACACCGCAGCGTGGGCGCGCGAATGCCGGGCACATCCCGATCCATCCGGTCAATTGCGCGCCGCTGGTGCGGATCCGGCGCATGACCGGACCGTCGGAGTGCCACATGTGCGGGCGCTGCAGCGGTCACTGCGCGGTGCGATCGCGCTGTCGGCGCGCGCGCCGAACTCGCGAAATCGCGACGCTGCCCGCAGCCGCGGCGTCGCGCTGGGATGCCGTGCTGATCGTGTTCGGCATGACTCGGTCTTGCGATCGGCGCGCGTTCGAGTGGACGGCGAGTCCGTGGTTCGTCGCGTGGCTCAAGCTGGCGAGCGTCGAATATCCTGGTCGATCACGGACCGGCCTGGCTGCTCGCGCGACAACGCGCCGTGGTGGCTGCTGACGAACTACCCGGAGGCGCATCGACGTTTTCACCTGGCTCGACGGCGCGCTGATCGTGTTCTACATCTGCGCTACGGCGCTGGTGATGGGCTGCGCCGTCTCCGGCGACGCTCATGCTCGCGGCGCGCTGCGCTGCCAGGTCCACGCGCACCGAACGTGTACCGTCTGTCCTATGCGCTTGCTTGCCCATCGCGGGCCTGGCCGTGTTCCTGGGATTGTGGTCGCTGACGACCTCGCTCGCCACAGGCGGAGGGACTGTCGCTGCATTGGGTGCCGCACGGTCCGCGCGCGTGCTGGCCGTGGGTGCGCTGTGGAGCCTTCGGCTCGCGTGGCGGCAGCTGGGCGATGCGACCGCACGCGCTGCGCGACGCTGGGCGGGCTTTCCTTTTTTGTGGCCGGCATTGGTGTCGTCGTGTCGGCGGATGGTCGCTATTGCTCTTCCCGCTGGACTGGAGCCGCTTGCGTCATTAGCGCCGCGAACCCGCTGATTCGGCGAACCCCGCCCTGCACGGGGGCGACGGCGCGGAAACGGTAGAATGACAATCCGCCGGTACGCCTCCGGCGATTCATTTTTTCTTACCGTCCGCCATGACGCAAGCCGCCCCGCCCGACCTCTCGAAACTGCGCATCGACCGCGGCGCGGCCCCGGTCGGTCCGCGCGCCGCCGGCGCTGTGCGATGGTGGGGCGCGCATCGTCGCTGGTGGTGGTCGCGGCGGCGGCCTGGTTCGCGCTGCAGCCGCGCGGTTGCCGGTGCAGACGACGCCGATCGTCACGACCTATCCCGTCGCAGCAATTCGTCCTGCTCAATGCGACCGGCTACGTCGTCGCGCAGCGGAAGGCAGCGATCTCGTCGAAGGCGACCGGGCGCCTCGAATGGCTCGGCGTGGCGGAAGGCTCGCGCGTCAAGGCGGGCGACATCATCGCGCGCATCGACGCGCGCGACGTCGTGGCGCAAGGCGCAAAGCGCGCAGGCCAACGTGCGCGCGCGCGCAAAGCCGCGCTGGAGCAGGCGCTAGGCCGAGGAGCGCGACGCGCGTCGCGCAACTACAAGCGCAACCAGGACCTGCGTCGGCGAAGGGCTTCATCTCGGCATCGGCGCGTCGACACCGCGAAGGCCCGCGCGGAAAGCGCGCACGGCCGGCGTCGGCAGCGCGCGCGCGACCGATCAGCGCCGCCGAGGCGACGGCGCGCAACGCGCAGGTCTCGGTCGACTACACGGTGATCCGCGCGCCGTTCGATGGCGTCATCCTGTCCAAGAGCGCCAACGTCGGCGACCTCGTCACGCCTTTCTCCAATGCGACGGATTCGAAGGGCGCCGTCGGTGACGATGGCCGACATGAGCACGCTGGAAGTCGAGGCCGACGTTGCCGAATCGAGCCTTGCCAAGGTCGCACGTCGGTCAGCCGGCGGAGATCGTGCTCGACGCGCTGCCCGACGCGCGCTTCCGCGGCCGCATCAGCCGCATCGGTGCCGACGGTCGATCGCGCGCAAGGCCACGGTCATGACCAAGGTGAAGTTCGACGCGATCGATCCGCGCATCCTGCCGGAGATGAGCGCCAAGGTGAGCTTCCTGTCGCAGGACGTGACCGCCGCGAACAGCAGAAGCCGCTGCGTCGCCGTCAGCGACCGAGCGCCATCGTCCAGCGCGACGGCCGCACCGTGGTCGTTCGTCATGCAGCGACGGCGTGGCGATCGCGGTGCCCGTCACGCCGGGGATGAAGGTCGGCGACCTGACGGCCATCACCGGCGACGTGAAGAGCGGCGACAAGGCGTGCCAAGCCGGCCGAGAACCTGGTCGGCGCGCTGGTGAAGATCGCGACGAAATAGCTCGAGGCGCGGTCGCCGTCATGCCGCCGGAATGCGCGAAGCGTCCGACGCTGCGCCGCGACGTGGTCACCGACCGCCGATGCCGCTGGTCGCGATCCGCAGCGCTGACCGAAGTACTACACGCGCGGCGAACAGGTCATTCCGGTGCTGGTCGACATCAACCTCGACGTCATGGCGCGGCGACTACGTCGCGCTGATGGGCCCGTCGGGCTCGGGCAAGTCGACGCTGCTCAACCTGATCGCCGGCATCGACAAGCCGATCGTCGGGAGAGATCCGCGTGGCCGGCGTCGACATCGCGCAGCTGTCCGACGGCGAGCTCGCCGCGTGGCGCGCCGCGCACGTCGGCTTCATCTTCCAGTTCTACAACCTGATGCCGGTGCTGACCGCGTTCCAGAACGTCGAGCTGCCGCTGCAGCTCACCGTCGCTGTCGCGCCGCGAGCGGCGCGAGCGCGTCGCGACGGCGCTCGCGCTCGTCGGCCTCGCCGACCGCGACGGACGCACTACCCGAACGAGCTGTCCGGCGGCCAGCAGCAGCGCGTCGCGATCGCGCGCGCGCTGATCACCGATCCGACGCTGATCGTCGCCGACGAGCCGACCGGCGACCTCGACCGCACGACGGCGGAGGAGATCCTCGGGCTTGCTCGAGCGGCTGAACGACGAGCTCGGCAAGACCATCATCATGGTGACGCACGACCCGAAAGCCGCCGAGCCACGCGCGCAAGATCGTGCAGCTCGAAAAAGGCGTGCTGGTCGACTGACGCGGGCCAGTGACACGCGCATGTTCGTTCCGCTTCCTCGTCCTCAAGCAACGCGCTTGCGCCACAAGCTGCGGACGACGCTGACGATCGATCGGCATCGTCGTCGCGATCACGGCGTTCGGCCTGCTGCGCACGATCGTCGACGCGTGGTATGCGGGCGCCGAGGCGACGTCGTCGGCGCGCCTCGTCACGCGCAACGCCATCTCGCTCGTGTTCTCGCTGCCGCTCACCTATGCGCAGAAGATCCGGCAGGTGCCGGGCGTGACCGTCGGTGTCGTGGGCGAACTGGTTCGGCGGCGTCTACATCACCGAGCGCAACTTCTTCCCGCAGTTCGCGATCGAGCGCCGCGACCTATCTCGACATGTATCCGGAATTCCGTGCTGACGCCGAGGAGAGGAAGGCGTTCCTGGTCGATCGCCAGCGGCGCCATCGCCGGCCGCAAGCTCGCCGACCAGTACGGCTGGAAGATCGGCGACCAGATACCGATACGCGGGACGATCTTTCCGGGCACGTGGACGTTCACGCTGCGCGGCGATCTACGACGGCGCCGACGCCAAGACCGACGAGACGCAGTTCTTCTTCCACTGGCAATATCTGAACGAGATCGGTCAAGGCGCGCTTCCCGCGGCGCGGCGACCAGATCGGCGTTCTACCTGGTCGAGATCCGCGACCCTGCAGCAGGCGGCGGCCGTTTCGCAGGACGTCGACGCGACGTTCAAGAACTCGCTCGCCGAGACGCTCACCGAAACCGAGAAAGGCGTTCCAGCTGGGCTTCGTCGCGATGACCGAGGCGATCCTGCGTCGCCGATGCAGGCGGTGTCGTTCGTCGTGATCGTCATCATCATGGCGGTGATGGCCAACACGATGGCGATGACCGCGCGGGAGCGCTACGGCGAGTACGCGACGATGAAGGCGCTGGGCTTCGCCAACGGCTTCGTCGCGTTGCTGATCTTCGCCGAGTCGATCGGCATCGCGCTGGCCGGCGGCGTGCTGGGCATCGCTGCTGACGTTTCCGCTCGCCAACGCGTTCGCCGAGCGCCATGGGAACGCTGTTTCCGGTCTTCTTCGTGAGCCGGAGAGACGGTCGCTGATGCAACTCGGCGCGCGCTGTCATCGTCGGCGTCGTCGCCGCGGCTGCGTGCCGGCGTGGCGCGCGGCGCGGGTGCGCATCGTCGACGGCCTGCGCGTCGATCGCCTGATGACGACGATTCCGCATCGGCTACATCGCGCGCAACCTCGCCGCGCGCAAGCTGACGACGACTCTCACGGCGGGCGGCATGGCGCTCGTCGTGTACGTGTTCGCCACGGTGCTGATGCTCGCCGCCGGGCTCGAGAGAGACGCTGGTGGCGACCGGCCAGCCGGACAACGTCGTCGTCATCCGCCGCGGCGCGCAGACCGAAGTGCAAAGCGGCGTCGACCGCGCTGCCGCCGGCGATCGTCGAAGTCCTTGCCCGACATCGCCGACCGGAGCGACGGGCAGCAAGCTCATCTCGAAGGAGCCGGTGGTGCTCATCAACCTGCCCGAAGCGCGATTCGGGCAAGCCGTCGAACGTCGTGATTCGCGGCGCGACGCCGGCCGGCCTCGCGCTGCGGCCGCAGGTGAAGATCGTCGCAGGGACGGATGTTCCGGCCCGGCACGTCGGAGATCATCGCGGGCCGGTCGATCGCCGAAGGATTTCGCGGCGCCGGCCTCGGCGAGACGCTGCGCTTCGCGCCAGCGCGACTGGACCGTCGTCGGCGTGTTCGACGCCGGCCGCACCGGGCTTCAATTCGGAAATCTGGGGCGATGCCGAGCAACTGCTGCAGGCGTTTCGCCGCGTCTCGCTTCTCCGGCGCTGATCTTCAAGCTGGTCGACAGCGACCGCTTCGACGCGGTCAAGAGCGCGATCGAAAGCGATCCGCGGCTCACGCGTCGAGGCCAAGCGCGAGACGCAGTTCTACGCCGATCAGTCGGAGGCGCTGTCGAAGTTCATCTTCTACCTGGGCACGACGATCTCGGTGATCTTCTCGATCGGCGCGATCATCGGCGCCGATGATCACGATGTACGCGAGCGTCGCGTCGCGCACCAGCGAAATCGGCACGCTGCGCGCGCTGGGATTCTCGCGCGCGGCCATCCTGGTGGCGTTCCTGGGCGAGGCGCTGCTGCTGGGGCTCGTCGGCGGGCTGGTGGGCCTCGTCGGCGCGTCGTTCATGCAGGCGTTGTCGATTTCGACGATGAACTTCCAGACGTTCGCCGAAATCGCCTTCGCGCTTCACGCTGACGCCGGGCATCGTCGCTGCGCCTCGCTGGCTTTCGCGCTGATCATGGGCTTCGTCGGCGGCTTCCTGCCCGCCGCGCGCGCGCGGCGCGGATGAAGATCGTCGACGCGCTGCGGGCGGCATGATGAACGTAGGCATACGGCCTTCTGCCGTTCTTCGGTTCCTACGCTGATCTGGGGCTCGACCTGGCTCGCGATCACGTTCCAGCTGGGCGCCGTTGCGCCGGAGATATCGGTCGCCTACCGGTTCGCGCTGGCGTCGGCTGCTGCTGGTGCGGCTGGTGTGCGGCAACGCGGCGCTCGCTGCGTTTCTCGCTGCGCAACCACGCGCTTCTCTTGCGGCGCTGGGCGTGACTGTTCTTCGGCTTGAACTACATCGCGGTCTATCGCGCCGAGGAGTACCTGTCCTCGGGCCTCGTCGCCGTGCTGTTTTCGACGATCGTGTTCATGAGTCCGGTCGGAATGCGGCTCGCGTATCGAACGCCGCTGACGATCCGCGCGCTCGTGCGCGGCGATATTCGGTGTCGGCGGCGTGTGCCTGCTGTTTCTCCCGAGCTTCGCCTGGCGCAATACGGCGGGACTGCGGCGCGGGGCATCGCGTATGCGCTGAGCCGGCACGCTGATCGCCGTGGGCGGCAACCTCGATCGCCGTGCGCAATCATCACGCGGGCATCCCGACTTTCCCCGGAACCGCGTGGGGAATGGGCTATGGCGCGTTGACGGCGGCCATCGCCGCGACGATTCGCGGGCACGCCCGTGGACCTTCGACACGCGCGCCGCCGTATCTGCTTTCGCTCGCCTACCTCGCCGTGTTCGGCAGCGTGATCGCGTTCGGCGCCTATCTCACGCTGTTGAAACGCGTGGGCGCCGGCCGTCGGCCTTCATCACGGCGTCGTCGACGCCCGTGATCGCGATGCTGCTGTCGACGCTGCTTCGAGGGTTACCGCTGGACGTGGACGTCGGCGCTGGGCGTGGTGCTCGCCGTGTTCGGCACCTGGCTCGCGCTGCGGCCAGCCGAAGAAGCGTGCGCAGTGCGTCGTCGCCTACTCAAGGTGATCTTCGCCTCGACGATCAGCTTCTTCCATCCGGCGAGATCCGTTTCGATCAGTGTGCGCGAGCCGCTCCGGCGGACCGCTGATGATTTCGGCGCCTTCGCGCTCCAGGCGCTCGCGGACCTCGGGTTGCGCCAGCACCTTCTGCACTTCGGCATTGAGCTTGGCGACGATCGCAGGCGGCGTGCCGACCGGCGCGACGATGCCCCAGTAGTTGATCACGTTGGCGTTGGCCACGCCCGCCTCTCCGCCAGCTCGGCACGTCGGGCAGCTGCGGAATGCGCTTCGCTCCGGTCACGCGCCAGCACCTTCATTCTTTTTCTCCGCCACCTGCGGCAGCGTTGCCGGAATCGATGCGGTCATCGCCTGGATGTTGCCCGCCAGCAGGTCCTGGTCGCGTCGGCGATGCCGCGGTACGGCACGTGCACGATGTTGATGCCGGCGCGCACGTTCAGCAGTTCGAGCGCCAGGTGATTGATGCTGCCGGTGCCCGCCGAGCCATAGTTGAGCTGTGCCCGGCTTTCGCCGCGCGAGCGCGATGAATTCGACCATCGTGTTCGCAGGGACGCGCGTTCCCGACGACGAACGCCAGCGGGCCGGCGGCGATGGGCGCCACGGCGACGAACTGCTTCACCGGATCGTAGCCCGGATTACTTCGACGACGCGGCGACCGTCGTGAACGGTCCGGCGACGAACAGCAGCGTGTAGCCGTCGGGATCGGCGCGCGCGGCCTCGGTCGCGCCGATCGCGCCACCCGCACCCGGTCTTGTTGTCGATGACGATTGTCGCCTTCATCGACTCGCCGACCTTTGCGCGACAAAGCGCGCGACCGCATCCGTGCCCGCGCCGGGCGGAAGCGGCACGATCAGGCGGATGGGCCTGGCGGGGTAGGGCTCCTGTGCGAGAGCGCTGACCCACGGAAGCATGCGCAGGCGACGAAGGCCAGCAGGCGAGCGAAAATTTTTATCATGGCCGCGGATGATCGGTCCGACGAAGGCGAGTCTCACGCGCTTTGACCGAGGTTGAAGAATTCGCGGCGCGACCACATGCTCGCCACGCGCGCCAGCAGCAGATCCAGGTGCGCGGGGACGTCGACGAAGTTGAGACGTTCGCTGTTGATGATGAGGCACGGCGCCTCGTCGTACTGGTAGAAGAAGCGCGAATAGGCGTCGGCCAGCCGCGCCAGATACTCGTCGGAGATCGACTGCTCGTAATCGACGCCGCGTTGCCGCACCCGGTGGACCAGCGTGTCCACGGGCGCTTGCAGATAGATGACGAGGTCCGGCGTCGGCGTCTGCGGCTTCAGGTGGCCGTAGACCTTTTCGTACAGAGCTGTACTCGTCGCCCGTGAGGTTGAGGCGGGCGAACAGCGGATCTCTTGTCGAGCAGGAAGTCGGCCACCGTCGGGCCGCCGGAACAGATCGAGCTGCGACATCCCGCGCAACTGGTCGGCGCGCTGGAACAGGAACGTGAGCTGCGTGGGCAGCGCGAACCGCGGCATGTCGTCGTAGAAGCGCGACAGGAACGGGTTGTCCTCCGGCTGCTCCAGCATCATCTCGGCGTCGAGGTGCATCGCCGAGCTGGCGCGCGAGGCTCGTCTTGCCGGCGCCGATCGGCCCTCGACGACGACGTAGTGGCATTTCTCTAGATCCATGATCAGCTTGGCGGTGGTGAGTCAATGCCTGGCGATGCGGCTGCGGGTGCGCGCGATCCGCTGACCGCGCACCGCGTGGCCGGCCCCGCCGCGCCAGGCCGCGGCTGGGGATCGTGATCGCCGGCGCGATGTCGAGCAGCGGCGTCAAGACGAACGCCCGCTCGTGCATTCGCGGGTGGGGAACGATCGAGTTGCGGCAGCCGAATCCGGCGGCGGCCGTATAGTAGCAAATCGAGGTCGAGCGTCCGCGGTGCGTTGCGCGGCGTCGCCGCATCGCGGTGGCGTCCCTGCCGGCGCTCGATCGCTTGCAGGCGGCGCAGCAGCGAGCGCGGCGGCAAGTGACGTGCGCAACGCAACGACGGCGTTCACGTAATCCGGCTGCGCCGATCGTCGCACGCGACGGGCGCCGTCGCGTAATTGGGGAAAGCGCCACGATCCGCGTTCGCGGCAGGCGGGCGATCGCGGCGATGGCGGCGGCAATCTGCCTGCGCGGGTGAGCGAGGTTGCTGCCCAGCCCGACGAACGCCACGGTCGCCACGGCGAGGCCGTTGCATTCGCTGTCCGCCGGTCCCGCGTCGGGCGTGCCGACCCGCGGCCAGCGCGTCCTCCCGGTGCTTGCGCCCGCGGCCGCGCGAACGGCGGCGCTTCTTCGGCGCCTCGTCGGGTTTCAGCATCGCTTCGCGCTCGGGCATCGCCCGCGTCCTGGAATTTCGTCCACCAGTCGACGAGCGCGCGCGGCACCTCGCCCGAGAGGCCGCGCAGCTCGAGAAAATCGTAGGCGGCGCGAAAGCGCGGATGCTCGAGCAACCGATACGGGCGCGATCCGGCGCGCTGCTCGAAGCGCGGCTGCAGCGACCAGATCTCCTTGATCGTGCGCTTCGAAGCGGCGCGGGATCGATATCCGTTGCGCCTGCTGCTCCAGCACGCGATCCATCGCGTCGAACAACGCCGGAAGCGGCTTCTCGCCGCGCGCCTTCGCCGCGTTCCACGTCTGCAGCACCTCGTGCCACAGCAGCGTGGCGAACAGGAACGCCGGCGACACGGCCTGCCTTCGCGCACGCGCGCGGTCGGTTCCGGCGAGCGCGGCGTCGATGAACTTCGGGCCGAGCGGCTGCTCGAGGATGACGTCGAGGAGCGGCAGGAGTCCGTGCGAGAGTCCGTGCGCGCGCAGGCTCTCGCAGCGTTTCCACGGCATGGCCCGACAGCAGCAGCTTCTGCATTTCGTCGAACAGGCGCGCCGGCGGGCACGTTCTGCATGAGGCCGGCCAGCCTGGGGATCGGGGCCGCGGTCTTGGCGTCGATCGCCACGCCGACTTTCGCGGCGATGCCGGACGGCGCGCAGCATCCGCACCGGGTCCTCGCGGAAGCGCGTGACCGGCGGTCCGATCAGCCGCAACCGCCGCGCGCGCACGTCGGGCACGCCGCCGACGTAATCCCAGATCTCCTCGCTCACCGGATCGAAATACAAGCGCGTTGATCGTGAAATCGCGGCGCGCGGCGTCCTGCGCCTGCGAGCCGTAGACGTTGTCCGACAACAGGCGGCCGTGCTCGTCGGTGGCGTCGTCGCCGGTCTGCGCCGCGCGGAACGTCGAGACCTCGAGCACTTCCGCGCCGACGTGAACGTGGACGAGGCGGAAACGGCGGCCGATGATGAACGCGCGGCGAAAGAGCGGCTTCACCTGCTCCGGCGTGGCGTTGGTCGCGATGTCGAAGTCCTTCGGCGTGAGCCCCAGCAGCAGGTCGCGCACGGCGCCGCCGACGACGAACGCCTTGAACCCGGCCTCGTGCAGCTTTTCAGTGACCATGCAGGCGCGCCGCGCGGGACCTGTTCGCGGCGAACCGGCATGCTGGTCGGCGCGGTAGATCTTCGGCTCGCGTGTCGTCCGGCCGGGAATCAGGCGGGCGAGCAGGCGGCGGATCATCGCAGAGGTGCGGACGTGGTCACTGAGAGGGTCACGGGCGGCGCGATCATAGCATGGGATTCTCGGCCGCGCTGCCGGCGCCACGCTCCCGGGCGCCGAGTCCATCGAGCGTCCAGCGGACCGACGGCCCAGCGCACGAGCCGCAGCGTGGGCAGACCGACCGCCGCGGTCATCCGGCGCACCTGCCGATTGCGGCCCTCGTGGATGACGAGTCTCGAGCCACGCCGGTGGGGATCAGCCTGCGCGCGCGAATCGGCGGATCGCGCGGCCACAAGCCCTGGCGGCTCCGCCATGACGCGCGCCTGCGCGGGCCGCGTCAGACCGAATCGAGCGCGACACCTCTGCGCCAGGTTGCGCGAGTTGCGCGGCCGACGGGCCGCCTTCGACCTGCACCCAATAGGTCTTGCGGAAGCTTGCTGCTGCGGGTCGGAGATTCGCGCCTGCAAGCGCGCCATCGGCGGTGAGCACCGACGAGGCCCTCGCTGTCGGTATCGAGTCTTCCCGCCGGATAGACGTGCGGCACGTCGACATGAATCTCTTCAACGTCGGCCGCGTGCCGTCGCCGCTGAACTGGCAGATGACGCCGAACGGCTTGTTGAGGAGAATCACGCCCGACGTTTGATCCAGTCCAGAACGCGCGAGCGTGGCTGCGTGGCAGGATTCGACTTCGCGGATAATCGAAAGTTTGCGCGCGACCAGCACGTGCCGCGACGAATCGATAGCCATCGCAAACATCGAAGCGAACATCACGCAGGAGTGCCCATGCCCAGCTACCAGCACGTCAAGGTCCCGACCGGCGGTCGAGAAGATCACCGTCAACAAGGACTTCAGCCTCAACGTTCCCGACCAGCCGATCATTCCCTACATCGAAGGCGACGGCACCGGTCTCGACATCACGCCGGTGATGATCAAGGTGGTCGACGCGGCGGTCGGCGAAGGCCTACGGCGGCAAGCGCAAGATCCACTGGATGGAGATCTACGCCGGCGAGAAGTCGACCAAGGTGTACGGCCCGGACGTCTGGCTGCCCGAGGAGACGCTGGCGATCCTCGAGGACTACGTCGTCTCGATCAAGGGCCCGCTGACCACGCCGGTCGGCGGCGGCATCCGCTCGCTCAACGTCGCGCTGCGGCAGGAGCTCGATCTCTACGTCTGCCTGCGCCCGGTGCGCTATTTCACCGGGCGTGCCCAGTCGCCGGTGAAGCGAGCCCGAGAAGATCGACATGGTGATCTTCCGCGAGAACTCGGAGGACATCTACGCCGGCATCGAATGGGCGGCGGAATCGAGCCAGGCGAAGAAGGTCATCGACTTCCTGATCAAGGAGATGGGCGTCAAGAAGATCCGCTTTCCCGGCGACCTCCGGGATCGGCATCAAGCCGGTGTCGCGCGAAGGCACCGAGCGCCTGGTGCGCAAGGCGATCCAGTACGCGATCGACAACGACACGCAAGTCGGTGACGCTGGTGCACAAGGGCAACATCATGAAGTTCACCGAGGGCGGCTTCCGCGACTGGGGCTACGCGCTGGCGCAGAAGCGAGTTCGGCGCGCAGCCGATCGACGGCGGCCCGTGGTGCAAGTTCAAGAACCCGAAGACCGGCACGCGAGATCGTCGTCAAGGACGTGATCGCCGACGCCTTCCTGCAGCAGATCCTGCTGCGCCCGGCCGAGTACGGCGTGATCGCGACGCTCAACCTGAACGGCGACTACATCTCCGACGCGCTCGCCGCGCAGGTCGGCGGCATCGGCATCGCCCCGGGCGCGAACATGTCCGACTCGGTGGCGATGTTCGAGGCGACCCACGGCACGGCGCCCAAGTACGCCGGCAAGGACTACGTCAACCCGGGCTCGGAAATCCTCTCCGCCGAGATGATGCTGCGTGCACATGGGCTGGAAGGAGGCGGCCGCAGCTGATCGAGTCAGAGCCTGGAAAAGGCGATCGCGCGACAAGGTTGTGACCTACGACTTCGCGCGCCTGATGCACGGCGCAACGCAGGTGTCGTGCTCCGGCTTCGGCCAGGCGATGATCGAGCGGATGTAGACGCCCGGCGATCGAGTTTGTCGTATCGTCGCAGAAAGACTCGTCCCGGCTCGCCGGAGACGATGCGTATGCAACACAAACCGCCGTGCGGCGGGTCTTTGTTACGCTCGCGCCCGGTACCGGTGCGGGCGGGCGGGAATTCAGGCGCTCTGTATGTTGCTGAGGCCTGCTTTCCCTTCGGGCCCTGGGTGACTTCGAAGCTCACCTTCTCGGCCTTCTTTCAGCGTCTTGAAGCCGTTCATCTGGATGGCCGAGAAATGCGCGAAGAGGTCTTCGCCACCGTCATCCGGCGTGATGAACCCGTAACCCTTGGCGTCGTTGAACCACTTGACCGTGCCGTTGCCATAAGCCTGCTTCCTTACAAGAATGAGGGGATTGGCTGTTTGAGGAGCAGTCGACTATCTACGGCAAGCGCAGCGGTACCGCGGTACGGCGGCAGACCGGGACAGCAGAACTCCTGGGGCCAAAACGCGAATCTTGTACGCGCTTTGCGACAGCGAAGTCAAGTCCTCGGGGCAAAACGCGCCTTCCTCTTGAAAAAACTGTTGCAATCATCAAACATTGAGGGCATCGGACGGCTGTCTTCCGGTACGTCATGGCGGATCCAGCACCAGGGACGGGAGCGTCCTCGAGGCCGAGAAACGCCGGCTCAAGCCGCCGCCGCTGTTTAAGGTTATCGCTGCTCAACGACGACTACACGCCGATGGACTTCGTGGTCGTGGTGTTGCAGACTGTATTCTGCAATGAGCCGGGAGAAGGCGACCCAGGTGATGCTGCAGGTTCATCGCGAAGGCATGGGTGTGTGCGGCACTTACACGCGCGGAAGTCGCCGCGGCGAAGGTCGAATCAGGTGTTGAACATCGCGCGTAAGCACCAGCATCCACTCCAGTGCACGATGGAGGAGACGTAAGCGTTAATGGCCGTACAGCCGCGGCGCCGGCACCGCCTGCGATCGAAGGGTCGAAGGACAGATCGATGATTGCGCAGGAACTGGAAGTTTCCCTCCACATGGCTTTTGTCGAGGCGCGGCAGAAGCAGCACGAGTTCATCACCGTCGAGCACCTGCTGCTCGCGATGCTCGACAACCCGTCGGCGGCCGAGGTCCTGAAGGCCTGCGGCGTCGACCTCGAGGAGCTGCGCGGCGTCCTGACCGATTTCATCAGCGAGCACACGCCGCGGCTGTCGCCGCACTCCGGATGCCGACACGCAGCCGACGCAGGGTTTCCAGCGCGTGATCCAGCGCGCGATCCTCCACGTCCAGTCGTCGGGCAAGAAGGAAGTCACCGGCGCCAACGTGCTGGTCGCGATCTTCGGCGAGAAGGAATCGCACGCCGTCTATTTCCTCAACCAGCGCGGCGTGACGCGGCTCGATGTCGTCAACTACATCGCGCACGGCATCACCAAGACGCCGCAGCAGAAGCAGGACAAGCAGGAGTCAGCGAAGGACGACGACGGCGAACGGCAGCGAATCGCAGGGCGCGCTCGACGCCTACACGGTCAACCTGAACGCGCTCGCGAAGACCGGCAAGATCGATCCGCTGATCGGCCGCGAGCACGAGCTCGAGCGGGTCATCCAGGTGCTGTGCCGCCGGCGCAAGAACAACCCGCTGCTGGTCGGCGAGGCCGGCGTCGGCAAGACCGCGATCGCCGAAGGGCTGGCGCGGCGCGATCAACGACGGCGAAGTGCCCGAGATGCTGCAGCGACTATCACGGTGTACTCGCTCGACATGGGCGCGCTGCTCGCCGGGACCAAGTACCGCGGCGATTTCGAGCAGCGGCTGAAGGCCGTGCTGAAGCAGCTCGCCGACAATCCCAAGTCGATCCTGTTCATCGACGAGATCCATACGATCATCGGCGCCGGCGCGGCGTCGGGCGGGACGCTCGACGCGTCGAACCTGCTCAAGCCCGCGCTCGTCGACGCGGCGCCCTGAAGTGCATCGGCGCGACGACCTACAACGAATACCGGCAGATCTTCGAGAAGGATCACGCGCTTGTCGCGGCGGTTCCAGAAGGTCGACGTGCCCGGAGCCCTCGATCGCCGAGACCATCGAGATCCTGAAGGGGCTGAAGACGCGCTTCGAGCAGCACCACGGCGTCAAGTACGCGCCTGCGGCGCTGACGACCGCGGCCGAGCTCGCCGCGCGCTTCATCAACGACCGCCACCTGCCCGACAAGGCGATCGACGTCATCGACGAAGCCGGCGCGGCGCAGAAGATCCTGCCCAAGTCGAGGCAGAAGAAGGTGATCAGCAAGACCGAGATCGAGGAGATCGTGGCCAAGATCGCGCGCATCCCGGCCGAAGAGCGTCACGTCCGACGACCGCAACGCGCTGAAGACGCTCGACCGCGACCTGAAGAACGTCGTGTTCGGCCAGAACCAGGCGATCGATGCGCTGGTCGCCGCGATCCGGATGGCGCGCTCGGGCCTCGGCAACCCGCGCAAGCCGATCGGCAACTTCCTGTTCAGCGGACCGACGGGCGTGGGCAAGACCGAGGTCGCGCGCCAGCTCGCGTACTGCCTGCGGCGTCGAGCTGATCCGGTTCGACATGTCGGAATACATGGAGCGCCACGCGGTGTCGCGGCTGATCGGCGCGCCGCCGGGCTACGTCGGCTTCGACCAGGGCGGCCAGCTCACCGAGGCGATCACCAAGCATCCGTACAGCGTGCTGCTGCTGGACGAGATCGAGAAGGCGCATCCCGACATCTTCAGCATCCTGCTGCAGGTGATGGACCACGGCACGCTCACCGACAACAACGGACGCAAGGCGCGACTTCCGCAACGTGATCATCGTCATGACGACCAACGCGGGCGCCGAGATGCTGTCGAAGAACGCGCATCGGCTTCACCGACAACAAGCAGGCGGGCGACGAGCTGGAATCGATCAAGCGCATGTTCACGCCGGAGTTCCGCAACCGGCTCGACGCGACGATCTCGTTCGGCGGCGCTCGATCACGACGTGATCCTGCGCGTGGTCGACAAGTTCCTGCTCGAGCTGGAGAGCCAGCTGCACGAGAAGAAGGTCGATGCCGTCGTTCACGCAGCCGCTGAAGGAGTTCCTGGCGCAGCAAGGGCTTCGATCCGCAGATGGGCGCGCGGCCGATGGCGCGTCTGATCCAGGACACGATCCGCAAGGCGCTCGCCGACGAGCTGCTGTTCGGCCGGCTCGTCAGCGGCGGCAAAGTGACGATCGACGTCGATCAGGACGACGAAGATCAAGCTCGTGTTCGAAGAGTCGAAGGAACCCGAGGCAGTCGCGTAGCCGTTTACCGCGTCGCCCCGCCGTTTTTCGCAAGTCCCACTGCCATGGCCCGCGACACGCCGCGGGTTTCTGATCGCAGGCGCCGCGTCGCTCGCCGGCGTTGCGCTCGCCGGCAGCGCGGCGATCCCGGGCAGAAGCGCACCGAAGGTCGTCGTGATCGGCGCGGGCTTCGGCGGCGCGATCGCCGCGAAATACATCCGCCAATGGAGCGACGGCCCGCATCGACGTCGTGCTGGTCGAGCGCGAAGCGCAGTTCGTCTCCTGCCCGCTGTCGAACCTGGTGATCGCCGGCAGCCGCGGCCTGGGCGACATCACCATTTCCTACGATGGGCTCGCGAGGTGGGGCATTCGGCGCATCCGCGACGAAGCGGTCGCGATCGATGCGAACGCCCGCCGGGTCAAGCTCGCTCGCGGCCCCGCATTGACGTACGACCGGCTGATCGCTTTCGCCCGGCGTCGATTTCATGTGGGAGCAGATCCCGTCGCTCGCCGACCCGGAGCCGCGGGCGAAGGTGCTGCACGCGTGGAAAGCCGAGGCCGCAGACGCTGGCGCTGCGCAGGCAGCTCGAGACGATGCCCGACGGCGGCGTGTTCGCCATCCATATTCCCAAGGCGCCTTATCGCTGTCCGCCGGCCCCCTACGAGCGAGCCTGCCTCGTCGCGCGGTACTTCGCCGCGCGGAAGAGGCGCTCCAAGGTGCTTATCCTGGACGCGAACGACGACGTGCAAGCCGAGAAAGCCTTGTTCAAGGCGGCCTGGGAAGGGCGCTACCAGGGCCTGGTCGAGTATCGTCCGGACAGTGAGCTGGTCGATGTCGACGTCGCGACCCTGACCGCCAGGCTCGTGTTCGACGACGTTGCGGCCGACGTGCTCAACGTCATCCCGCCGCAATGCGCCGGCGCGATTGCCCGGCAGCTCGGCATGGCGAACGCCAACGACCGCTTCTGCCAGGTCGACTTCCTGAGCTACGAGTCGACCGCGCAGAAGAGCATTCACGTTCTCGGCGACTCGATCCAGCCCGCGGAGCTCATGCCGCGGTCGGGACACACGGCGAGCCGGCAGGCGAAGGTCTGCGCGGCGGCCGTGGTTGCGCTGCTCACCGGAGGCGAGGTGAACCCCGTTCCCGTCGTGGCGAGTGCCTGTTACAGCTTCATCGATGACAAGGAAGCGGCGCACCTGTGCTTCGCTTCACCGCTACGATCCGGAACGCGCGACGATGCGCATCGTGCCGGAGAGCAGCGTTGCCTCCGCGCCGAGCGCGCAGGAGGCGGCAGACGCGGATGCGTGGGCGCGCAACATCTGGGCGGACATGTTGACCTAGGGCCTGTTAACGCCATGGCCACCGACACGGCATCGTTTGAAGCTTCGCTGGAGATCATCAACCCCACGGTTTCGATCGTCTTCGTCTCGCGGACCCTCACCGGCTTGTGGAATCGGTTTCCGACCGAGTTGGAACCGAGGCGACGCTAGCTGCAACGACTAAGAATACATTTTGTCATTGTTAATCCGATAGTTGGCAACGTAGTCATCAGCGTTTCGGCATCGGCTCAATTTGCGGTGCAGCAACATTTTGGCCAAAACAGCGTGGCCAGGATTCCACTCCTTGGAATTAAATTCTAAGCTATTGATTTGTAGTTAAAAATCTGACATTGCATTGCCGCAAATTCCTATTGTCACGCCACAGCAACTTTGCTAAGGTGACCTTGGATGCACGTCCGCGTCGACAACCGTGACGGCGCGGCGTGCGCAGGGCTTGGGCTTTCGACTACCCCATCCATGCCCGCCCGACCGGTCGAACGATCTTCACCGGTCCGTGCTGTGAGGCCCCCGCGACTGGGATTGCGGGCGACTCACGACGCGGTCGCCGCCGACGCGATGAATTCGCGCCGGCAGCGCCGCAGACCAGGATCCGGCAGGCGTCGGATGACGCGATGCCGGTTTGGCCGACGTGACCATGATGGGAGCAGCGATGAACTACGATCTGGAAGCGGCAAGACTCAAGAAGGACTGGGCGGAAAATCCGCGCTGGAAGGGAATCAGGCGCGCCTATGGCGCGGAAGAGGTCGTGCGCCTGCGCGGCTCGCTCCACATCGAGCATACGCTGGCGCGGCGCGGCGCCGAGAAGCTCTGGAAGCTGGTCAACGAAGAGCCGTTCGTCAACACGCTCGGCGCAATGACCGGCAACCAGGCGATGCAGCAGGTGAAGGCGGGATTGAAGGCGATCTATCTTTCCGGCTGGCAGGTCGCGGCCGACGCCAACATCGCAGGCGAGATGTATCCCGATCAGTCGCTCTATCCGGTCAACTCGGTGCCGGCGGTCGTGCGGCGGATCAACAACGCTCTCATGCGCGCAGACCAGATCCAGCACATGGAGGGCAGGAACGAGACCGATTATTTCGCACCGATCGTAGCCGACGCCGAAGCCGGGCTTCGGCGGGGTGCTCAACGCCTTCGAGCTGATGAAGGCGATGATCGAGGCCGGCGCCGCCGGCGTGCACTTCGAGGACCAGCTCGCGTCGGTGAAGAAGTGCGGCCACATGGGCGGAAAGGTGCTCGTCCCCACGCGCGAGGCGATCGAGAAGCTCCTCGCGGCGCGGCTCGCCGCGGACTGCATGGGCGTACCGGCGTTGATTCTCGCGCGTACCGATGCGGAGGCGGCCGATCTCGTCACATCCGACATCGACGCCAATGACAAGCCCTTCTGCACCGGCGAGCGGACGGTCGAGGGCTTCTTCAAGACCAGAAACGGACTCGAGCAGGCCGTTGCGCGCGGGCTCGCCTACGCTCCCTATGCCGACCTGCTCTGGTGCGAAACGGGCAAGCCCGACCTGGCGTTCGCCAAGGCGTTCGCCGACGGCATCCATGCCAAATATCCCGGCAAGATGCTCGCGTACAACTGCTCGCCGTCGTTCAACTGGAAGAAGAACCTCGACGACGCCACGATCGCGAAGTTCCAGCGCGAGCTGGGCGCGATGGGGTACAAGTTCCAGTTCATCACGCTGGCGGGCTTCCACAGCCTGAACTACGGGATGTTCGATCTCGCGCACGGCTATGCGCGCAATCAGATGACCGCCTTCGTCGAGCTGCAGGAAGCCGAATTCGCGGCCGTGGCGAAGGGCTTCACCGCGATCAAGCATCAGCGCGAGGTCGGCACGAGCTATTTCGACGCCGTCACGCAGACGATCCAGGGCGGGCAATCCTCGACGACGGCGCTCAAGGGCTCGACCGAGGACGAACAGTTCTTCGACAAGCCAAAGGCGGAGCTCTCCGTCGCGAACGGGTAAGCCACAAGCTCTCCGATACGAGCCGGCGCGGCAGCCAGGCTGCCGCGCCGTTGCTTTATAGTGCCCGCATGCACGATGCCGCGCCGGGCAAGCCGCAACGGCTCTTCTTCGCCGTATGGCCCGGCGCATCGGGCCGCGCGGCGATCGCTTCGCTTGCCTGCGAGGTAGCGCGCACGGCCGGCGGCCGGGCAACGGCGGACCGACAGGATCCACCTCACGCTCGCGTTTCTCGGCGAGCAGCCTGCGGACCGCATCCCGGCGCTGCACCGTCTGGGCAGCAGCATCAAGGCGCCGGCTTTCGTGCTCACCCTCGACGAGATCGGGTCTTTTCGACGCACCGGCATCACCTGGCTCGGCGCGGGCGCCCGCAATCCGGACTCGCTGCGCTTCATGCGGAACTCGGTCTCGCATTGCAAACCGCCGGCTTTCCGGTCGACGAGCGGCCGTATGCGCCACATCTGACGCTGGCGCGACGCAGCAAGACGTCGATCCGGCGCCGCTTGCCCGAACCCGTTGTCTGGCCCGTGGATGCGTTTGCGCTCGTCGCTTCCGACCTGGGGACCGGAGGCCCGACGTACCGCACGATGGCGGAATGGCGGCTTGGCGCCGGCTAATTGTCAACTAAGCGAGCCGGGGCGCAAAAAAGCCGCGGACTCGCCGCGGCAACTCTGGGAAACCGGAAGGCTATGGCGTCACTTGGCCAGACGCGGTGTCGGCTCAGGCGCCTTTCAGTGCCGTTCGATGCTCCTGTCGCTGCCGCTCCGCGCGACGCCGCTCGACCTGCGCTTCAGTGAGCGAGAGGACCGGCGCGAATCCCGGAGCCCTGACATCGTCGTCGAGCTCGGACGCCGTCGCATCGTGCATTCGCGGCACGGCGATCGCGACCACCGCGGCATTGCCCGCGATCGAAGCTTCGCGCAATGGGCTGCGACGCTGCTCGACCTGGCGCGTGACGAGTCGCTTGAGTCCGAAAGCCAGCAGGGCGATGGAGAACCCGAGGCCGGTCAGCTCGCCGACGGCGCGACCGATCGACGCATAGTCGAGCCACCCTTGCGCGAGCGTCGCCGAAGCGGTTGGAGCCACATCCATGGCGAACACGCCGACGATTGCCAGACCGATCAGCACGCCGATTGCCCCCGGCAGCGGGTTCTTCGATGAAGCGTTCATGGTTCCCTCTCTCTCCTGCAGCTCAGACTGCCGATTTGATGCGCTGACTGCCGCAACCGGATTCACCGGTCGGCAGAAGGCTGCACCTTACGGGCCGCGTGTTACCGGCTCAAGAAGGAAGCGACGAACCCCGCGATGAGGGGGATGAAACGCCGCCGGGGTGCGCGAGCGCGCGGAGGCCCACCGGCCGGCGGAAGGGCGGCGCTCGGCAGGACGCACCAAGGCCGGCGCGCCGGGCCGGCTCTCAGCTCTTTCGCGGCGGACGATCGGCGCCGGTCGCCACCGGCCGCGCCGGATCGGCGATCCACTCGCTCCACGAGCCCGGATAGAGCCGCGATCCCGGCAATCCAGCGACGGCCATCGCGAGCGCGTTGTGGCAAGCGGTGACGCCCGAGCCGCACTGATGGACCACCGCTGAAGGCGACCGGCCGCCGAGCGCCGCCTCGAATTCCGGGCGCAGGCGCTCCGCCGGCTTGAAGGTGCCTTGCGGCACGAGATTTTCCGTATACGGACGGTTGCGCGCTCCCCGGAATGTCCGCCGATGGGATCGATCGGCTCCACGTCTCCCGATAGCGCTCGGCCGCACGCGCATCGAGCACGAGCAGCGCGCCATCGTCGAGATGGCGCAGAAGATCCTCCGCCGATGCGGTCGGCGCCGGCTGCTTCGGCAGGAAAATCGCCGCTCGCGGTTTCGGGGTCTCGCTGGTCAGCGGCCGACCTCGGCTGCCCATTTGTCGAGGCCGCCGTCGAGCACCGCAGCCGCATCGTGTCCGAGCCAGTGCAGCAGCCACCACAGGCGCGAGGCCCAGGCACCGTTGTTCTGATCGTAGGCGACGACCTGGGTCGAGGCGTCGATGCCCGCACGCCCGAAAGTGGTAGCGAGCGTCGCGACCTCCGGCAGGGGATGGCGTCCGTTGCGGCCGGTCTTCGCCCCCGACAGCTCGCGATCCAGATGCATGAACGCTGCACCCGGCAAGTGCGCGGCGCGATAGGCTCGCTCGCCCGCGTCGACATCCGCCAGCGCGTGCCTGCAGTCGACGATCACCCAGCCCGGATCGCCGAGATGCCGCGCAAGCTCCTCGGTGGAGACGAGCGTGGTGTAGGGCAAGGGAACTCTAGGTCGCCAGCTCGCGCCGGAGGAATTCGTGGAAATGCTGCATCCCGTCTTCCATCGGCGACTGGTACGGCCCGAATCTCGTTTCTTCCCGCGCTTGTAGAGCGCGCGCCGGCCCGCATCCATGCGTTCGGCGATCTCGTCGTCCTCGGCTGCAGTTTCCATGTACGCGGCCTGCTCCGCGTCGACGAACTCGCGCTCGAACAGTCCGATGTCCTCGGGGTAGTAGAACTCGACGATGTTAGTGGTCCGCTCGACGCCGCGCGGGATCAGCGTGCTCACGATCAGCACGTGCGCGTACCACTCGAGCATGATGTTCGGGTAGATCGTGACCCAGATCGCGCCGTGCCTCGGGACCTCGCCCCGATAGTATTCGAGCACCGCCCTGTGCCAGCGCTCGTAGGCCTTGGTGCCGGGTTTCGCCAGCGCGTTGTTGACGCCGACCGTCTGCACCGAGTAGCGGTCGCTGAACTGCCAGCGGAGGTTGTCGGCAGGTGACAAACTGGCCGAGCCCGGGTGGAACGGGCCGACGTGGTAGTCCTCGAGATAGACCTCGATGAAGGTCTTCCAGTTGTACGCGCACTCCTGACCTCTACGCGGTCGAGCATGTAGCCGGAGAAATCGAGATCCGCAGCGACGTCGATTCCCGCCAGGTCGCTCGCGATGTCGCGGGGGCCGTCGAAGAGCAGACCGTGCCACCGCTTGAGCGGCGTGCTGGCCAGCCTTACGCAGGGCTGCTCGTCGAAATGCGGCGCGCCCAGCAGCTTGCCGGAAAGATCGTAGGTCCAGCGGTGCACGGGACAGACGATGTTTTCTGCGTTGCCTCGACCCTTCAGCATCACGGCCTGCCGATGCCGGCAGATGTTCGACAGGAGTTCGACGCGGTCCGTGTTGCGGACCAGCGTCTGTGCATTGTCGCGCCAGGCAAGGGCGTAGTAGTCCCCGGATTGGGCACCATCAACTCATGGCCGGCATAGCCCGGGCCGGGCGCAAACAGCCGCTGCCGCTCGAGTTCGAGCTGCACAGGATCGCAGTACCAGGAGACGGGAAGCTGCGACGTGGCCTGTCGCAGCCGATCCGCAGTAGCGAGATTGGACATCAGCCTTTCCTTTCCGTGAACCGCCAACCCAACAAACAATATAAGGGGCTGAAAATCCGCCCCCAACCGCTTTGCTAAGTCAGCCCGCTACGAAAAGTTCGTATCAAGGCTGCGTCGTCAAATGCACTTCAAATTATACTTGCAAATGGACCCTCGGTCCATGGCGGAGTTCCCTTCGGCTCCAGAGCGAATGACGCCCATGAGACGCCCATGACCGCGATTGACCGCGATCGCGGAATTGGGGTACTTTGATCCGCTTTTCAGGCGCAGTTCACTCTCTCCGGCGCGACCGGCGTAATACTCTCTGGCGATGAACCCGAAGCCCGCCACGTTCGAAGCAGCACTTGCCGAGCTCGAGACGATCGTCAGGTACGATGGAGGGCGGGCAAATGCCGCTCGCCGACGCGCTGGCCGCCTACAAGCGAGGCGCGGAGCTGCTCCAGTATTGCCAGATCGGCGTTGAAGGATGCCCAGCAGCAGGTGCAGGTACTGGAGCGCGGCGTCCTGAAGGCCTTCACGCCCGACGTTCTCGATGCATCCGTCCCGGGGGCGAACGATGAATCCTGACGTCGCGTTCGCAATCTGGTCCGGCGAGCGCGCGCGGCGGGTCGAGAGCGTGCTCGACGATGTGTTGGCCCCTGCGGGCTGAGTCCACGCACCGCCTTCACGAGGCGATGCGCTACGCGGTGCTCGGCGGCGGCAAACGCGTGCGGGCGCTGCTCGCGTACGCCGGAGGAGAGCTTGCCGCCGCCGATCCGGACGTCGTCGATGGCGCTGCGGCGGCGCGTCGAGGATTGATCCACGCCTACTCGCTCGTGCACGACGATCTGCCGTGCATGGACAACGACCTGTTGCGACGAGGCAAGCCGGCCTGTCATGTCGCCTACGGAGAGGCGATCGCCTTGCTCGCGGGCGACGCCCTGCAAAGCCTGGCTTTCGAGGCGCTTGCAGCCCGTCCGATGCGCGACCCGTCTTCCCAGTTTGCCCTGCTGGCAAGGGCCGCCGGCGCGGCGCGGGATGGCGGGCGGCCAGGCGATCGATCTCGGCAGCCGCGGGAGCGAAGCTCGAGTTGCCTGAACTCGAACGCATGCACAGACTCAAAACAGGTGCGCTCATCCGGGCGGCGGTTCGCCTCGGCGCGGGGTGCGGCCGACCGTTGACTGCCGGCGAGAACGAGGCGCTCGACCGTTACGCGTCAGCCATCGGACTCGGCTTCCAGGTTGTCGACGACGTCCTTGACGTCGAAGGCACCGGCTGCAGAGCCTGGGCAAGACCGCGGGCAAGGACGCGGTGCAGCGTAAGTCTACGTATGTGTCGCTGTCTGGCCTGGCCGCCGCCAAGGAGCGCATCGAGGCTTTGCGCGCGGAAGCGCGCGCGCGCTGGTTGCTTTCGGCCCGGCGGCGCGCCGGCTGCTCGAAATCACGCGATTGGATCGCCGCGCGCAGGCGCTGATGAGCGCCCTTCTCGAACGGATCAATGCTCCGGCGGACGTGCGCCGGCTGGACGAGAGCGATCTGCCGCAGCTCGCGCGCGAGCTGCGCGAGTTCGTGCTGCGGTCGGTCAGTCAGACCGGCGGCCATCTGTCCTCCAATCTCGGTACGGTCGAGCTGACGATCGCGCTGCACTACGTGTTCGACACGCCGCGCGACCGCATCGTGTGGGACGTCGGCCACCAGACCTACGCGCACAAGATCCTGACCGGCCGCCGCGCCGGCATGGCATCGCTGCGGCGATGGGGCGGGATCGCCGGCTTCCCGCGCCGCGACGAGAGCGAGTACGACACCTTCGGCACCGCGCACTCCTCGACCTCGATCTCGCGCGGCGCTGGGCATGGCGATCGCCGCGAAGCGCAAGGGCGAGCAGCGCAGCGGTCGTGGCGGTGATCGGCGACGGCGCGATGAGCGCGGGCATGGCGTTCGAGGCGCTCAACAACGCCGGCGCCGCCGACGCGAATCTGCTGGTCATCCTGAACGACAACGACATGTCGATCTCGGAGCCGGTCGGTGCGCTGAACAACTACCTGGCACGCCTGCTCTCGGGGCAGCGTCTACAACACGGTGCGCCGCGGCGGGAAGGAGGTGCTCTCAAGCTGCCTCCGGTGAAGGCGCTCGCCAAGCGCTGGGAAGAGCACACCAAGGGCATGTTTCTGCCCGGAACGCTGTTCGAGGAGTTCGGCTTCAACTACATCGGGCCGATCGACGGGCACGACCTCGGGACGCTGGTGAAAACGCTGGCCAACGTGAAGCAGCTCGGCCGGGCCGCAACTGCTGCACGTGATCACGCGCAAGGGCACGGCTACCCCAGGGCCGAGGCGGATCCGATCCTCTATCACGGCGTCACCAAGTTCGATCCTGCAGTGGGCATCGTGCCGAAGCCGCCGGGCAAGCCCACGTACACGCAGGTCTTCGGGGACTGGCTGTGCGACATGGCCAAGCGCGATCGTGCGGCTGATCGGCATCACGCCCGGCGATGCGCGAAGGCTCCGGCCTGGTCCGCTTCTCCGAAGAGTTCGCAGACCGGTATTTCGACGTCGGCATCGCCGAGCAGCATGCGGTGACGTTCGCCGCCGGCCTCGCCTGCGAAGGCCTGAAGCCGGTGGTGGCGATCTACTCGACGTTCCTGCAGCGCGCCTACGATCAACTGATTCACGACGTCGTGCTGCAGGACCTGCCGGTGGTGTTCGCCATCGATCGCGCCGGGCTCGTCGGCGCCGACGGACCCACGCATGCGGGGAGCTTCGATCTCACCTACCTGCGCTGCCTTCCGAACACGACCGTCATGGTGCCGAGCGACGAGGACGAATGCCGGCAGATGCTCTACACGGCGTTCACGCTCGATACGCCGGCGGCCGTGCGTTATCCGCGCGGCACGGGACCCGGCGTGGCGGTTCGCACGGAGATGCGCGCGCTGCCGGTCGGCAAGGGTGAGTTGCGGCGCGAAACGAAGCGCCGCGCGCAGCGCATCGCGATCCTCGCTTTCGGCAGCATGCTGCACCCGGCGCTCGCCGCGGCGGAGGAGATCGACGCAACGGTGGCCAACATGCGGTTCGTGAAACCGATCGACATCGACCTGATCGAGCGGCTCGCGCGAACGCACGACGGCCTGGTGACGATCGAGGAAAACGTGATCGCGGGAGGGCGGGCAGCGCGGTTGCGGAAACGCTCGCGCAGCGCGGCATCGTCGTGCCGCTGCTGCATCTGGGGCTGCCCGACGCGTTCATCGATCAGGGCGATCCTGGCGTGCAGCTGGCGCACTGCGGGCTTGATGCGAAAGGCATCGCCGCCGCAATCGTCACGCGTTTCGGTGCCCGACGCGCCGACGTCGCGTCCGTGACGCCGATCGCCAAGCCGGCCGCATGATGGCGCCGCCTCGCTCATGAACCGGCCAGAATCCCCGCGATCCCCGACGTCCATTCGCATCCGGATGCGCGGGCGCTCGCGATCGATCGGGTCGGTATCCGGGGCCTGCGCTACCCGATCCGCTTTGCCGACGGCGGTGCCGCGCCGCAGCCGACGGTCGCGTCGTTGCAGCGTTTCGGTCGCATTGCCCGCCGACCGCAAGGGCACGCACATGTCGCGCCTCGTTGCCCTCATCGACGAGCTGCGCGAACCGTTGTCGCTCGCGGCCCTGCCGGCAGTGCTCGACACGATGCTGTCGCGGCTCGAGGCGACGAGCGGCCGCATCGAGATCGAGTTCCCCTGGTTCCGGCGCAAGGCGGCGCCGGTGTCCGGCGTGCAGAGCATGATGGACTACGAGGCCAAGCTTGCCGCCGACGCGACCGACGGGAAGCGCGGGCTCGCGGTCACGCTGGTGGTGCCGGTGATGAGTCTGTGCCCGAGCTCGAAGGCGATCGCCGACTACAGGCGCGCACAACCAGCGCTCGCATCTGACGCTCGTCGTGCGGCTGCGCGAGAGGCTTCGTCGGTCACGCTCGACGAGCTCGTGACGATCGCGGAAGAGGAAGCATCGTGCGAGCTCTATGCGCTTGCTGAAGCGCTCGGACGAAAAATACGTCACCGAGCGCGCATACGATCGGCCGCGGTTCGTCGAGGACCTGGTGCGGGGCATCGCGGCGCGTCTCGCTGCGGATGCGCGCTACGAGGGTTTCGCGTCGAGGCCGAGAACTTCGAGTCGATCCACAACCACTCCGCGTACGCTTGCATCGAGCGCGGCGCGTAACGGCAGGAAAGCCGGCACTGCGGGATCAGCCTGCGAGGCCCGAGGCCCTAGATGCACCCTGTCGCCATTTTCCGCTTCTCTCCGACCGAGGGTCCGGGCCGACTTGCCGAATGGCTCGACGCTCATGGTCGTCGCACGGCGCCTGATCGCGATCGACGAAGGCGAAGCGGTGCCCCACGACGCGCGCGCCTTCTCGGGGCTCGCGCTGATGGGCGGCCCGATGAGCGCGAACGACGATCTGCCGTGGAACCGCGCCGCTGCTCGGCTGTTGCGGGGGGCGGTCGCCGCGGATGTCCCGGTGCTCGGGCATTGCCTCGGCGGGCAATTGCTGGCCAGGGCGCTCGGCGCTGATGTGATGCGAACGCAGCGCCCGGAGATCGGCTGGGGCGAGGTGAGCGTGACGGACGCCGCCGAGGCCCGGCCGTGGTTCGGCAGCCGCGAGTCGTTCACGACCTTCCAGTGGCATTACGAGGTGTTCGGCCTGCCTCAGGGCGCCACGCGCGTGCTCACCAACCACGGCAATCCGGAGCAGGCGTACGCGAAGGGCGAGCACATCGGCTTCCAGTCGCATATCGAGATGACGCGCTCCATGGTCGAAACCTGGTGCCGCACCGGGGCGGCGGAATTGCCTGCGAGCACGGTGGGCGCGACGCAAAGCCGCTCCGATATTCTGGCCGACGTCGATGCACGGCTCTCTGCGCTCACGCGCGTTGCCGACGATGTGTACGCGCACTGGACGAGAGGCCTCGTCGGGCACGAGTCGCGAAGCTGATGGCGTCGATCCGCGCGCTCTCCGATCATCTGATCAACCAGATCGCCGCCGGCGAAGTGGTCGAGCGCCCGGCGGCGGCGCTGAAGGAGCTGCTCGAGAACAGCCTCGACGCCGGGGCGCGCGCCGTCGACGTCGAGCTGCCGGCGGCGGCGTCAAGCTGATTCGGGTCGCCGACGACGGCGCCGGCATCGAGCGGGAGGATCTCGCGCTCGCCGTGGCGCGACATGCGACGTCAAGATCGCGACACCGCGTCGATCTCGAAGCGATCGCGACCCTGGGCTTTCGCGGCGAGGCGCTGGCCTCGATCGCCGCCGTGTCGCGGCTCATGCTCACTTCGCGCTCGCGCGATGCGGCGCACGCGTGGCGTATCGAGGTCGATGCCGGCGAGGTCGGCATGCCGCAGCCCGCGGCGCTGGCCGCCGGAACGACGGTGACCGTGCAGGAGCTCTACTTCAACACACCGGCGCGCCGCAAGTTCCTGCGCACGCGACGCGACCGAATACGGGCACTGCGACGAAGCGTTCCGGCGCGTCGCGCTGTCGCACCCGAGTAGGTTTCACGCTGAGCCACAACGGGAGCGTGCGCTATCGGCTGCTCGCTGCACGGCCGTCGCGCACGCGTGCGACGCGCTCGCCGGCGACGCATTCGCCGCTCAGGCGGCGGCGGTCGATGCGTCCGGCCCGGGCTTCACGCTCGCCGGGTGGGCGGTGCGGCCCGGCGTACGCGGCGAACGGGCGAGGTGGCCAGTATCTGTTCGTCAACGGTCGCTTTCGTGCGCGATCGCGTGCTGACGCACGCGCTGCGCGAAGCCTACCGCGACATCCTTCACGGCGACCGCCAGCCCGCCTACGCGCTCTGGCTCTCGATCGAACCGCGTCTGGTCGACGTCAACGTGCACCCGACCAAGATCGAGGTGAAGTTTCGCGACAGCGGGCGCTGCATCAGTTCGTGCACCACGCGGTCGAGAAGGCGCTCGCGGCGACGGCTGCCGAGCAGCCGGCGGTGTCGGCCGCCGAGCGGCTGGGGGTCGCGGCGGCGCTGACGCCGCCGCTCGTCGCGCGCGCTCCCGCCGAGACGCTCGACGCAGGACGCGCTCGGGCTCGCAGCGCGCGAGCCCGCGGCGTTCTACGCGGTCTGTTCGGCGAGCGCCCGCCTGCGCCGCGGACCGGCATGCCGGATCTGCCGAACGACGACGAGCACCCGCTGGGCTTCGCGCTGGCGCAGCTGCACGGCATCTACGTGCTTGCGCAGAACCGCGACGGGCTGGTGCTGATCGACATGCACGCGGCCCACGAACGCATTCTGTACGAGCGGCTCAAGAACTCGCTCGACCGCGCGGTGCCGATGCAGCCGCTGCTCGTACCGACGAGCTTCGCGGCCGATTCGCTCGACGTGGCCACGGCGGAGGAAAATGCCGAGACGCTCGCCGCGCTGGGCTTCTGCATCTCGACGCTCGGTCCGTCGACCCTCGCGGTGCGGAGCATTCCGGCGCTGCTGCGCCGACGCTGACGCGGCGGTGCTCGCGCGTGCGGTGCTCGCGGATCTGCGCGAGTACGGCGGCAGCGGCGTATTGACCGCACGCCGCGACGAGCTGCTCTCGACGATGGCTTGTCACGGCGCGGTGCGCGCCACCGCAGCCTGACGGTTCCCGAAATGAACGCGCTGCTGCGCGAGATGGAAGCCACCGAACGCGCGGGACAGTGCAACCACGGGCGGCCGACCTGGTACCAGCTTTCTCTGGCGGACCTGGACCGGATGTTCATGCGCGGCAGGTGAGCGCGACGTTCGTGGGTGCGAGACCGATTCCCGCGATACTGCTCATGGGGCCGACGGCTGCGGGCAAGAGTGCGCTGGCGCTCGCCCTAGCCGAGCGCTTCGCCGGCGAGATCGTCAGCGTCGACTCGGCGCAGGTCTTTCGCGGGATGGACATCGGCACGGCCAAGCCCGATGCTCGCGCGCGCTCGCGTGTCCCCATCATCTGATCGACCTGCTCGACCCGACCGAGGCCTATTCGGCGGCGCGCTTTCGCGCCGACGCCCTCGGCTCGCCGTCGCGCAGATTCGCGCCCGCCGGCGCGTTCCGATCCTTTGCGGAGGAACGCTGCTCTACTTCCGCGCGCTGATCGACGGGCTGTCGGCGCTGCCGCCGGCAGATCCGCAGGTGCGTGCCGAGCTGGACGCTCGCGCGGCGCGCGAGGCTGGGCGGCATTGCACGCCGAGCTGGCGGTCGTGGATCCCGCGACGGCTGCGCGGCTCCCGCCGGGAGACGCTCAGCGCATTCAGCGCGCGCTCGAGGTCCTGGCGCGTCGCGGGCGTCCTCTGTCGCAACTGCAGGGGCGCCGGGCGGCGCACCGGTTCCGGAGATGGAGCCGATGATCCGCATCGCGCTCGTGCCGTCGGATCGCGCCCGTCTGCACCAGGCCATTGCCGAGCGCTTCGATGCCATGCTGAGCCGCGGGTTGGTCGACGAGCTGCGCGCCCTTCGCCGGCGCTATGCGCTCCGGCCGGAGCTGCCGTCGATGCGCAGCGTGGGCTACCGGCAGGCGTGGTCGATATCTCGAAGGAGAGCTCGACGAACCGACGCTGCGCACTCGGGGAATCGCGGCCACCCGCCAACTCGCGAAACGCCAGTTCACCTGGCTTCGTTCGCTGGATGCAACGAGCTTCGACCCCTACGCCGCCGGCACGGCTGGCGCCGTGGAATCGCTCGTCGCGACCGCCGTGGCGTAGAAGGCGATCCGGTTTCTGCCTGGCGCGCTTCGCGGTGTACATCGCCTCGTCGGCGGCGGCGATCAGTCCCGACAGATCGAGCGCATCTTCCGGAAGAAGGCGACGCCGATGCTGGCGCCGAGCGGAGGATCGGTCAACGGCGGCTCGCTCGGGTCGGCAGCGCCGCGAGCAGGCGCTGCGCCAGCTGCGCAAGCTCGCGACCGTCCCCCGCGTTCGGCGCGATCAATGCGAATTCATCGCCGCCGGGCGCACGAGCAGGTCCGATCCCCGCACGATCCTGCGGAAGCGGTGCGCGACCTCGGCCAGGAGCGAGTCGCCCGCCTTGTGCCCATACCGGTCGTTGACCGCCTTGAACCCGTCGAGATCGATGAACAGCAGCGCAACGTAGGCCCCGTCGCGGCGCGCCTGCGCGAGCGCGTATGCCGAGCCATCGCTCGAAGAAACGCGGCGGTTCAGGCTGGGTCAGCGAATCGTGATTCGCGTCGCGTTCGATGCGCGCCGTGAGCTGCCGGCGTTCCCTGAGCTCCCAGACGATGACCAGGTACGCGGCAATGAACAGCCCGCGCGAGCACCAAGCCCGCCGCAGACGCCCACCACAGGGTGTTCGACGACCGCTCGATCGAGCGCCCCTGCTCGGCGCCGATCGGACCTGCAACAGCTTCGGATCGCGTCGAGCTGCAGGTGTATCGCGCATCTCCATCGCGCCGGTATCGGTCTTCATGGCGCGCAGCTCGCCATCGAGCCCGGCGTCGCGCCGCAAGCTCGATGCTCTGCTGGAGATCGGCGCGCTTGAGGCGGATCACGGCGTCGGCCTGCCAGTACAAGGCAACCGCTTCGGCTGTCTCCGCAAAAGCGTGCGGGCGTCTTCCGCCTGGCGATCGATTTCGCCCAATGCGCGCTCATAGGGCCGGAGGTATTCCTGCTTTCCGGTCAGCAGGTAGCCGCGCGCGCCGGATTCGGCGTCGCTCAACGACAGCTCGAGCGCCAGCAGCGCCCGCTGCGCGATCGTGGAGGCTGTCGGTCAACGCATCGCCGGCCAGATAGGCGCGGCCGCTGGTCACGGCGAACCAGCCGGCGCCGAGCAGGATCGCGCCGCCGGCGAGAACGCCAGCAGGATCTTTCGTTCGAGGAAATTCCGTGTCGCATGATGATCGGCGGCCGAACGGGTGTCTCCCATCCGGGCGGCACCCTTGCACAAAGCGCAAACTCCGGGCCACCTATTGCGCGCTGGAACGGAATTAACGCTGGTACTTTCAATGTCTCAGCCTAGCGTTGTACTTCGTTCAGTTACGTATTGCTCGACGATGGCGATGACGCCGCCGCCGTAGATCGGGTGCCGCGCGAGCCCGTAGGGCCATTCTGCACCAGGTGCACGTCTTCGAAGGCGGCCTCGGAGACGGTGTCAATCCCGGCCCAAGCTTGACCTGCGCGGCCAGGAAGCAGCAGGCCGCCCGGTCAGAAACAGCCCCCAGCCCGACCCAGCGCGCGGCCCGAGCACGGCGTGGGGGATGGTCGGGCCGGGCGAGCGACGAACAGCGCCAGCGCCGTCAGCGGAAACTGGGCCAGGACGCAGGCGCCGCCCCGGAGTCCAGAGATCATCGCCCGGCGCCGGCCGCTTGCTTGTCGACGTCCCTGCGTCCACCTGGCGCCTCCCGTGCGGCCGTTCGGCCAGCGGTCTGATCTCAGCGCCGGCGCAGAATCGGATCAGACGCTCGCCCAGGGCCCACGCCCTCCAGGTGTGTGCGCGGCGCTCGCCGTCGCGCTGGCGGCGCGCCACCTGCTCCTGAATGGCGAATCGTCCGCCGCCAGGAGCCCCCGCATCTCCGCCGTCATGCTGAGCAGCAATGTGGCTT